>Ga0315291_10000041_pt1 | contig 132729 bp, 137 predicted proteins | sample YL17G12_20_MG_FD_203070 | JGI IMG/M metagenome (GOLD analysis project Ga0315291, IMG submission 203070) | Sediment microbial communities from Yellowstone Lake, YNP, Wyoming, USA - YL17G12_20 | ecosystem: Environmental > Aquatic > Freshwater > Lake > Sediment | place: USA: Wyoming | collected... | reverse complement strand
TAATAATAGCAACAATATCTGTAGCTTTAGTTGGAACAACATATTTCTTCTCAAAGGGAATGATAGAGAGTGCAACAGCAGAAACATTTGAACTAATAGACATGTTTGGAAATAAAATCATAATAAAAAATGCAGGGACTCAACTTATTGCATATTTAAAAACATATTTAGATGGCAATGAAATAGGCAATACGATAGAATATGAAGGAACGAATGAAATACCTGCCGGTAAAGTTGGATCGGTTAATCTAGATTTATACGGAGTTCAGTCAGGAATTCATCAATTAACTATAGTTTCCAAAAGTATGTCACAGACTTTTAGATGGCAGTTCACTCTTGTTACTACTACTATATCTGGCGAATCTACTACATCAACAATAACAGCTACATCTACATCAACGACTACTACAGAAGAAATTGGCGGACAAAGTATAGAAATATCAGTAAAGTCGCAACAAGGTGCAGCCGAGATAGGAAAACCTGTGAAATGGACTAGTAAAATTGATATAAACAATCCATCGAGTGTTGATATTTCTGACTATGTAGTCAATTTAACCATTCCAAAAGATGCACAAAATGTTGTGATAAAGGATTCTACAGAGCAAATTTTGACCATGAATGAAAAATCTGTAACAGTAAATGTAACTGAGAAAACTTATGCTTCTTATTCTGCTGAGTATGAGACTCCTGCTCCATACAAAGAAGAAGTAAATGAGAGTAAAGATTGGGAAAAGATAATCAAGGTTAAAAGCGATGCTACAGTCCATTATATGAATGTGAGTGTTAATTCTGAAATTTCTGAAAATGTTGTTCCTAAAATTTATTTGATACAGGAAGATATGAAAATAGATATAACCGATAATTCATCTTATAATGTTTCACTCATCGATTCTAACTTGAATGGTAGAATTGACACTATTTCTTGGATGATACCAGAATTATCTGAAAAATTGTTTGGAATATTAGATGTAGGATCTTGGTTAAATGTAACTCTTTTAACTCCAAGCCCATCATTATGCAATGAGACATATCCTTGTTCATGGCTTCAAAATTCCAACCAATGGGTAAATGCAACTGTTGAATGTAAAAACGCAGCATGCGGAATAGTTTCTGGTTCAGTAAAATATAATGATTCTGCCACAACTTGGAAATTAGTAAGTGCACAATCTGGAACTCAACCATTTTACTTAACTTCTGGTGGGCCAGGCGGAGGTCAAACAATAAATCCTGATAAAACTTGGTATAATATAACTGGAGCAACATTTAATTTAGCTCCACATGCAGCAATTGGTCCATGTCTTGTTTTTGACCCAAAATATCAAAAAACAATATTATTTGGTGGTGTTGGGAAATTACCAAGTACTGGTATCTCAAAACAAACTTGGATTTTAAATCATACTGATAATGAATGGTATAATGCAACGAGGAATGATAACGGGCCACCTGCATTAGGTCATTTAAGTCCACAATGTATTTATGACGATAGATTAGGTGCTATTTTATTATACGGTGGTTGGGATGGTTCAGCAAGAGTTGATAATTTATGGATGTATAATACAACCAATAATACTTGGTCTCTTATCGATGTAGCTGGACAACCAGGAATAAGAGGCTATTTTGGTATTGCTTACGATACAAGAATAAAAAACATGATTATGTTTGGTGGGACATCAGACGGTGTTAATTTCTTCCAAGACACATGGCTCTATAATTCAACTGACTGGAAATGGTATTCAATAGCAACTCCTACTATTGTGCCGACAAAGAGAGAACAAATGGCTATGACTTATGATGAAGGTTGTAAACTTACAGTTATGTTTGGTGGTTTAATTGGTAGTAAATATGCCAATGACACTTGGGTGTTCAATTCTTCTGATAATAAATGGTATGATGTTTCTAATAATAATCGTGCTGGCGGGCTACAGCCATCAAACAGGACTGACGCAAGATTAGCATATTCTGCAAGTTTGAATAAGACAGTGTTATACGGTGGTGCCGCAACATCTTCACTTTATATGCGTGACACTTGGGTTTGGAACTGTACGGATTATAAATGGTATAACGTGACAGGCTCACTCGGAGGAATTATACCACCACTAAAAACGATGCATGGATTTGTATATAATAATTTTACGACTAATTTTGTTTTATTCGGTGGTAGGTATGATGCTTTGACTTATGCTAAAAATGATACTTATCTTTTAAACTATACTTGGGGTGGTACTGTTGGGGGTGGTGGAGTAGCCAATATCCAATCATGTGGAAATCTAAACATAGGTCAAAAATGTCAGTTGAACTGGACATTAAAAATAACTGATTCTAGTGAGAGCCCATATAAAATAAATGTAAACTTCTCTACTGCTGATAAATATGCACAAAATGATACTAGTAATGCCATAATAAAAACAGAGTTACCAGATATAACTGCGCCAGCATGGTACGATAATTCTACTAATAACACTCAGGCTGATATGCCAACAAAATTTAGTTTAAGATGGACGGATAACAAAGGATTATCAGGCTATATCTTCAGCTTAGATAATTGTACAGGAGTATTCAGTAATGCCACAGAAGGTTGGCAATCAATGTCAGGTCTGAACGCATGGAGCAATGTTACTAAATTCATTAATTCAACTGTAAATTGTCCGATCAGATGGATGTTTTATGCAAACGATACTTCCAACAATTGGAACGATTCAGATATTTTCAGTTTTAACACAATAGACCTAACACCACCTAAATGGTACAATAATTCAACTAATTCAACTGCGGCAGGAGAACCTGCTGAATTTAGACTTAATTGGAATGATAATGGTGGATTATCAGGCTATATCTTCAGCTTAGATAATTGTACAGGAGTATTCAGTAATGCCACAGAAGGTTGGCAATCAATGTCAGGTCTGAACGCATGGAGCAATGTTACTAAATTCATTAATTCAACTGTAAATTGTCCGATCAGATGGATGTTTTATGCAAACGATACTTCCAACAATTGGAACGATTCAGATATTTTCAGTTTTAACACAACCATATCACCTGGATGGTTCAATGTTACTCTGATAGAACCAAGTCCAAAAATTTGTAATGCAACATATCCTTGTGAAAGGAATGGACAGCAAATTTTCTGGGTCAATTCAACGATGGAATGTAAGAAAAGAGATTGTGGCGCTATCTATGGAACAGTAAGATACAATTCCTCTGTTTATCCGGATACTACTATAAGTAAAATTAAAGGGACAGTACCATTTTATGTAGTAGATTACAATGAAACAATTCTTCCAACTATGGCAAAGAACTCTACTGCAGATGAAACGGCAAGAATAAATGTGTCAGATAATTCATATGCACATGAAAACTGTTCAGGAATTTCCTCATGTAGTTCTCCCCCAATATTTATTAACTTTACAACGCCTTCAAAATATGATTTTCTAACAATAGACGGTTATGCAACATATGGTACAAACGGGGGCGGCTCATTGCAATGTTATAATGGCTCTAGTTGGATAAGTTTAATTGATTTACAACCTTATGAAACAAATCTGACAACTGACATTTCTTCCTGTAGTAACAGCAACGGAAATTATACATTTAAAAGCTATTGTTCTGATGTTGGAGGAAACGCAAACTGCGATATTTATCTAAATTTTGTTTATTTGAATAAATCAATAAATCCCAAATACTGCGGTCATTTGAGCAGAGATCAATCTTGTAATTTGAATTGGATCGTTAATACAACTGGGGGGTTTGATACAAACAAGAGCATTGATGTCAACTTCACTTCTGATTTGAATTTATGGAACGATACTAATGACACTTATATTAAGATTGTCGATAAAGAACCACCTCAATATTACGATAATGTTACCAACAACACTGTGGCTGGTTACTTGACAGAATTCAGTACAAGATGGACAGACGACAACAGTTTAGATTCTTATAGATTCTACCTTGATAACTGCACAGGTGTATTCAAGAAAATGAATGAAAGTAAATTCAAGAATGGTGGAATGGAAGACTGGAGCAAAGAATTATATGTGATAAATAGTACAACAGGTTGCATAATTAGATGGAGGTTTGAAGCGAATGATACGAAAAATAACACAAATTATGGATTTAATAACAGCTTCAAAGTAGCTTTCATAGTCATGCCTGTTGAATTGATAGTGCCAAATCCTTCAGAGTGCACTGATGCAAACCCATGTAAAAAAGAACAATATAAAAATTATAATGTTATAGCAAATGTAACATGTAAACTAGTACCACCTGATTATGGTAACTGCGGTAGAATATTTGGTTATCTAAGATACAATAATTCTGGGCCTTACCCCGATACTCCTATAACTCCGGCGCCCAGCATTCCACTTGGTTATGCTTCTCACTTCACAAGTATTTTACTTCCGATGGATATCAACAATACAGCCTATAAAATTGATAATGATCTCCTTTATTATCCATATCCAGATCCAATAATGAACTCTTTTACAGATTCAGATTATTCCAAAATTAATGTAAGTGACAATCAAAGGGTCAGTGTTTATGCGGATACACTTGGTTCATGTGCAGGTAGTTTAAAGTGTTCAGGTTTAGATCAGGGCAGTTGTAGTCTTTGTACTTGTACTTGGCAAACAAGTCCCCCATCGTGTAAATTTCCGGCGCAAGATCCTTGTAATACTTACCTTACTCAAGCTGATTGTACACAACATAGTGTATGTAGTTGTTCATGGAATATTCCATCTAAATATGCCCACTTTAAGTTCACATTTAACTTATCATCTTTTGATATTAATTCAATAGAAAATATAACTTATTATTTCCAAGGATACAATGCTGGTCCAGCCGGACAAGCTTACTTACAATTTAAAAATTCTACTGGCTGGTTTAGAGATGACCTCAATACTTTAACAGGCGTTGAGAATACTTACAAAAGAACTTTTACAGATGTTACCAATATGATAGAAAATGGTTTATTTACTTTTGGTGTGACAGGAATGATTAATACAGAAAGTTCAATGACTGTATATGCAAACTATGTAAACCTTACAGTAAAATATAATGCATCAAATCCTGCAGATTGTGGAATCCTAAATAAAGGGGACACATGTCAACTTTCTTGGTTAGTTAATGCTACTGGAGGTGTTGATACTGCCTTGAAATTAGACGTCAACTTTACATCTGAACCGTATAAAACTCCACCAAACAATGCCTACAACGATACTAGAGATGCAGTTATAAAGATAAAGGAAGGTATACCACCTAATTACTGGAATAACTCAACTAACTCGACATCAGCCGGTTATTGGGTTCAATTCAGGCTAAATTGGACTGATAATTCTGGTCTATCAGGCTATATATTCAGTTTAGACAATTGTACAGGAAAATTCAATAATGATACATGGCAACCTATGTCTGGTAAAACTGCATGGAGCAATGTTAGTAAAGTTGTTAATTCAACTTTAGGTTGTATAGTTAGATGGAGAGTTTATGCAAATGACACTTCTGATAATTGGAATGCGTCAATTCCATTCCAGTTTTACACTACAAATCAACCACCTGCTATACCAACTATAATGAATCCTGTAAAAGGTCAATGGTTTAACAAAAATACTGTAAACCCGTATATATTTTCGTGTAATTCTACAGATGCAGATACAGATCCTATTACTTATAATATTTCATGGTGTGAACAACTAACCAGTTGTTCTTACAAAATTATATGTAGCGCTGATTCGGATGGTAATTGTGGTGATAATTATGATTGGAGATCTAATATGCCAGATGATGATAACATAACTATAAGATGTGAGGCATACGATGGAAAAGCAATGAGTAGTTTTGGATATACTTGGTTTAAAAAAGATGTCACAGATCCTACTTGTATTCTTAACATAACAGATGGTGCAATACTCATTTTAAATTACAGAATCAATGGGACTTATTTAGATACATTCAATGTCAGTAATGTCACTTACTTCTATTATAATGAAAGTACTAAAATATGGAACTTAACTGGAATAAATTCAACATATCCAGATTTCACTTGGGGATGGAATGTTCCTTCTATTTTAGAGGATAAAATTAATGTAACATTGAGAGCTGTATGCAATGACACTGCTGGAAATTCTGCAAATGACACAAGAATGGGGGTAATTGTAGATACAATAAATCAAAATCCACGAATATGGAATTTGTGGATAAGAGATGATTACGATTTTATTATGACTGAAACAGGTACAGGTGTGAATGTTTATTTCACTGTTAATGCAACTGATCCAGACCCGTACAGAAATATTTCTTATATTCAAGGAAACTTTACTCTACCGAATGGAACTAGTATTTACAAAAACTTCACTATGTCGCCATTAGGAAAACCATACACACATAACTGGACTTATGTCATTCCATACAATACAAAATACAGTCCACCTAATGGTACCATCAACGTAACAGCTTATGATTACGATAGAGCTTGGAATACTACTAACAGAAGCCTTTGGATAAGAAAGACAGTATTTTTCGATTTATATAATGCTCCTATTAATTTCTCCCTAGTTTATCCTCGCCAGAAAGTTGATGCGTTACCTGGTCAAGGTTGGCCCTTATATGCACAAATTGAAGGAAATGTAAAAATGAATTTGACTCAAAAAGCAAAAGAAGATCTTATAGGTATGATAATTCAGAATGAAAAAATAGGTATAAGGAATGTGACATGGAATGTTAACACAACTGGTCCATTTTCACAACTTGTTGCTACAGATTATTTAATCATAAACAGAAGTGTTGGCCCGGGATATGATCAACCCATATACTATAAGCTTGACGTACCTTCTATAATGCCTCAAAGATACGGTGGACAAGTTGATATATATGGTAATTGCAGTAAAGATGTTTCTTGTCAAGAAGAGTATCCGTAGGATTTAACAATATGCACTGGTTGTAATTAAAGCATCTGTATCTGCGCATAAAGTAAATGTTCTACTTCCAAAGTTGGAATCGTCCCATGAACATGTCCATATAGAGTTGGGTTCATTGATATTACCTTGACAAACTAGAATGCCGCCATTGCAAGAATTCCCCTCGATAACATACCATTTTTTTCCTTCACAATTTTTTAGTACAGATTTAGCTTCTAGATGACATTTACCATTTCCTAGATTTTCTGCTGAAGATACTAATTCACCACTACAAGGAGCAATTGGTTTATTGCCACCAAAAATTCCTAGAGGTGTAACACCATTTTCATTCTTCATCATTGACGTTGATAAGAGCACAATGCCAACTATAAAAAGAATTATTATTGCCAATAGTTTGTATGCCATATTTCTATATTTGTAATGAGACGTATTTAAGTTTTCCCATGACTTTTTTGTTTTCTATTTTTTTTAACTTGCCAGTAGTATCAATAAAAACAAAGGAATAAACTTATAATTAGGAAAACAATATTATTAATAAAGTAATTGTTTAGGAGAGTTACATCAATGAAAAAACAAATATTAGCGATATGCTCTATGCTGATTGTTATTAGTATAACTGTGGCATTGAGCTACTTCTTTTATTCTGGAGTGAATGCTCAAATTCCATATGCACAACCCACTACAGCTAATGTCACAATTATGGGACATGTAGGATATCTAATAGTTAATTATACTCCTATAGTGTTTACACCTATACCAAGTGGTTCAGATAATGGTTTACAACCAGGAACTCGTGATAATCCTAAAGTCGCACGAACTGACTTAAGGCCGAATGACAAAACTTTTGTTCGTGTTAGTACCAATTCATCTTCTAACGTGAACTGGTGTTTGTATATAAATGGTACTGATGTAAACATGACTTTAAACCCAATATACCAGTATATACCTATAAATAATATATCATTTAATACTTCTTGTAATGGAAGTTATTCAGCACCATGGCCGACAAAAAGGCTTTCTTATGGTATGCAGGAGGTATGTTGTGGTTCTAATAAGATAGGTCCACGTAATTTTACAGATATTTATTTCTATATAGATATACCCGCCGGTTGGTTAAACCAAACTTATGATGGTGCATTGTGGTTTTATGCTAATGGTACTAGCACCCCTGCTGAAGACAATTCAACTTGGTATGGTACTAGAGGCAGTGGAGCAGGTCAGGGTAACACATCTGCTATTGTAAGACAATATATAGAATTTTCATTGGGATGGGTACCAATCGGTTTTGGTACGATGACACCTGGAACTACATCTAATGCATCAGTCACACCTGCTCCTGCAGGTTTTCCATCAAACGTTACGATAGGAAGAGCAACAAACATATATGTAGACCTTTATGTTAATGGAACTAACCTAGTCGGTATTTCGGGTGCTGCATTAACAGCCTGTGCCGGTTCACCGGCTCAAATGAATGCAACACAAATAACATATGCAAACACAACAATGGGTGCATTAGATATAGTTACGGCAGCTTTCTATAAAACATTGGACTGGTCGAGAACTGGAGTGAAGGAAGGTGCTACCACTTCTAATTGTTTGGATACAGTTACAGGACCATTAAATACAAATTGGTGTGGAAATTGGTATAAAAATAAAGGTATGTCGATAAATGGTACCGTTAATCCTTCTGATATTACAAGTTACTGGAATATAACTGTTCCAACCCAAGTACTTTGTGGTGAACCTACACCTGCTGGAACATTCAAGGGTGATATATCATTTAAAATTGTAAGAGCGGGGCGTCTTCCAGATGTTGAATAAAAAAATAATAATTAGTTTGTTGTTGATGGGGATTTGTTTAGTTACAATAGTAAATGCAATAGGCCTAAGTCCATTGAGCATGGACATAACTGTTGAAAAGGGAAAAGAAGTTGAGATAGTTAGAAACATACAAGTAAGTAATCCCGAAGAAAGCCCAATACGTATATCAACTCGTGTGACAGGTGCAGTAGCTGATTTTATAACAATACAACCTGATAGTTTTGAGTTGCCTGCAGGACCAGGCATACGTTCTACAGAAGCTAGACCATACAAATGGGTGACTGTTACTTTCAAAATACCTAGAGAAGTTAAACAATCCAAATATACAGGTGAAATAGTATTCACACAACAGCCTGTATTAGGTGGTACAATGGGAGTTTCAGCAGAGTTAGGAATTGGGGTTAGTCTTAATATCGGTCAAATGGCCCTAGCAGAATTTCCACCTTACATCTTAATTATGATGTTTGTGATGGTAGTCTTATTAGTCATATCTGTTGGTTTTAAGAGGAAGATGGTATGAAACATAATCAATTTTATGGTATTTGGATATACAGCATACTTTGTTTGCTTTTAGCATTCCTTTACAAAAATGCTACAGGTGTTTTTGAAACTAAGATAGGTGATTATAACCTATCACTATGGTCAGCATTAGCAGTTAACGTATTTTTGATTGTATATTCTATTTTGACTTTCAGAGAATCAAAAATAATAACAATCTTGGGAATTATACCAGCACCCTTTTCTACCTACCTTTTCTATCAGAGTTGGACAAAAATGAGCTATGAATATTTAGCAGGATTTTTAGCTATACCAATAATACTTTTATTAGTAGCAACATTGCTAAAACCCAAACCAAGACAAAGACTTATGGAAAGCATGCCAGCTATACAACCGCAAGCCAGACCTTTGCCTAGAACTTGAGTAAACAATTAAAGTCAATAAAACAAATAATTTTTAGTGAGATGGTGATATTGCATAAAATCAAGGAAATTTCTATAATTTTTCTAATTATAATTTTTTTTTCTGTTTTATCTTTCAAAAACTTTCATGACAATTCTGTAAAAGCACAACCCATAGGGGGGGAAAAGCCATCAACAGCTAATGTTACGATTTTAGGGTTTTTGGGTGATATAATAGTTCAAAATCATCCAGTTAATTTTACTATTGGTGATGGTCTTTCTCCAGGAACTGATGATAATCCAAAAGCAAATGGCCCTCTACCCTACCCGCCTAACCATGGCTATATAGAGATATCTGCTAATTCTAGTACAAATGTGATATATAATATCACAATAAATGCTAGTGACATGATTGATAGTTTTGGTAAAAAAATAAATGTAAGCGAAATTAAAATCAACACTTCTGATTGTGGCATAATTACTCCAATAGAATTATCATATACACCACAGCTCATATGTCAAGAAATACCAGCTAAAGGATCCGTTAAAATTTATTTCTATTTAGATGTTCCAGTTGGGCAATACAATAATACTTATAATGGCGAATTTTGGATTTATGCTCATAGTAATAAAGCAGATCCTAACAACAACAATAGAACTTGGTACGGCAGTATAGGTAACACTACAGCAAAAATAAAAACAGTTATAGACATTGTATGGCAACTTAAACCCATTATGTTTGGTGATTTAGTACCAGGCGACAAGGGAAAAAACGCAACAAAAGATAAAGGATTTCCGACGAATATATCTAGCACACCAGTAACCAATGTTTATATAGATCTTTATTTACAAGGCACTGATTTATTTAACTTAGCAGATTCTACTTATTTTATTGGATCTGACAACGTAACCTATTCCAATGCAACTGATGCTAATGGTGATGGTGATCCTGAAAATTGGCCTGACGGTATCAATCCACTAAGTCATTCCTTTATTAAAGGAACATGGACTGATACAAGATACGGTAACTATTATGAATTTGGTGGTGACTTTCCCAATTTTGGCTTGATACCCAACAACAGTTATAGGTTGAGTTGGTGGAATATTACCATTCCCATTGAATTAATTGCTGGACAATCAACACCTGCAGGAGATTACGGAGGAGATTTGCGTGCAAAAGCAATCGATGCAAATACGAACCCTGTGTAAAATAGTAGTGATCATGACATTCTTAGTCCTTTGTTTAGCCTCAGCAGTTAATGCACTTGGTGTCAGCCCACTTCATTTAGATATAACTGTAGAAAGAGGAAAAGAAACACAAATTGTTCATAATATTCAAGTATTAAACTCAGAGGAAACTCCTCTACATGTTACTGCTAGTGCTACTGGTTCGATAGCGCAATTCGCTACGATTGAACCAAAAGAATTTGATATAGATGCTGGGCCAGGTGCTTTTTCAACAAAAGCTAGACCGTTCAAATATGTTACTGTCACTTTTACACTACCTAGAGAAGTTCCAGAATCAAATTATAAGGGAGAAATTTTATTTACAGAAAGACCAACAACAGGTGGAGTTTTAGGCACAGCTCTTCAAATTCCTGTTACAGTTAATTTAAAAATTGGTACAGTTGCACCAGCGAAATTTCCTTCTTATGTTACGTTAATGGTAGTTTTGTTAGCATTGGTGATAATACTTTCTATAATATATGTAAAAAAGACAGGTTTCAATAAGAACTTCTTAAGTGTTTGGATATATACTGTGCTTTGTTTAATCTTGATTTTATTATATGAATTTTATACTGATATTTTCGATTACAAGATAGCTAATTATAACTTATCTCTTTGGTCAGCATTGGCAGTTAATGTATTTTTGATAATAGCTTCGATAGTGATGTTCAAGAAATCAAAAATTATTGCTGCAATATTGGGAATAGTATGTGCGCCGATATCGACATATCTATTTTATCAGAGTTGGACGAATTATATCTATAATTATCTAGTTATTTTCCTAGTCATTCCCATCATACTTATGCTTCTTTCTCTAAAAAAGAAATAAAAATAACGTCTTGAATTCAAATATATTCAGTGGTAGAGTGAATTACAAATTATTTTTAATATTTGTTTTAGTTTTCTCTACATGCATTCTTTTATATACTGAACAAGATGTTAAAGCCGCCAGTGAACTCGTTGAACGTATAATATTAAAAATCCTAGGATTTAGAATAGATTTGACCTTGAGTACGGATAAAGATAGTTACTGTCCACCTGATGTTATCAATGTGACAGTTAAAATCGAAAATAAAGGAGGAAGAAATGCAACCGGAGAGCTAAATGTAAAAATTTCTGATCCTGATGGAATAGTCGTACATTCTCAAACTTGGTCAAATGTGGAATCATTGGTCGGAGAACCACCGAAATATTATAATTCATATTATACAGTTCAAAACACGGATAAACCAGGTCTTTATACGGTTGAAAGTACTTTCACTTATCAAGAGGGAATTTCTTATTCTAGCAAAGAAATAAGGATAAAAATTGGCATAGGAAATTTGAGAGTATACCCAGGTGAAATAAGGGAAACTATACCCCCTGGTCAATCTAAGAATGTAACTCTGACTTTAGGTCTACAACACGCTTGTAGGGATACAATAATATTTCTAAATAAATCTATCGGAGACGCAGGGGACTGGGTATCTTTCTCGGAAAATAATATCTTTCTTTCTTCATTTGGGACCCAGAACATAACTGATGTAATTATTACTGTAAACATTACTCCAGCCGGTACATATTACGGAACAATATATGTTAATGCAGATGATGGCAAAACACAAATTCCTATAAATTTAATCATAAACGTAACAACGATTGACTTTTCTTTGAATATATCAATTCCACCAGAAAGAAAAAAAATATGTCAAAGTGAAGGCATCTATGCTGATTTAAATATAACTAAATATCAACCAAAAGATAATACTGTAAACATTTCAATGAATTATCAAATATTAAATCCATCTAACTCATTGGTAGATGAAGATAATGAAACTATAGAAATAAATGATACGCCATTGTCAATTAGGTCCCCTATATTAATTGTTCCTTCAAATGCAGAACTTGGTTATTATACATTCTTAGCGATTCTTGAATACAACTCTACTTTTACACAAGGTTATGATATATTTGAAGTAATATCTTGTATTCAACCACCGGAATTGCCGCCTGGAGTAGGACCAGGAGCTCCCGCAATGCCATTGCCACCTGTCACACCTAAGTATGCTTTGTTGCTGAACTTGTCTACTGATATCTTAACTGTATTAACTGGTAACAGAACGAGTTTCATAGCATATGTTAAAAATATGGGTACAGATACTATTAAATCTGTAAAAATATCGATAAGTGGAATTAGTCTAGGTTGGGTCAACATAATACCTATTTCAAGTGATATTAACTCGGAATCGACAGAAGAATATTTGGTAATGATAAATGTTCCTGATAATGCAAAAACTGGTGTGTATGAATTAAAAATAAAAGCTGTAGATAAAGTTGAAAGTGAAACTCAGATATTAACACTCATAATCGGAAAAAATCCAAAAGAAATCGCAGATTTAATGTTAACAGAATTAAAAATTGCTAGATCAAGTTCAAAAGGGGCTTTATTAGTTAAAGATTGTATAGATTTGACAACTGTTCAAACATTCTTTAATGATGCTGAGTTAGCATATAACAAAGGTGTGCAAGAATATGAAAAAGGAGATTATGTAAAAGCTATTAATTGGTTTGAGTATGCGATACCAATACACAAAAAAATTGTTAGTAGAGTTGATATAGTAATTGAGGCAGAAATCAAAGCATCTTATTCTTCTAAATTTGTGATACCGCCAATGTTTAATGCAAAAAAACAATTTGATGAAGCAGAATCATATCTATATCAGAAAAAATATGAAAAGATTTGTGATCCTATAATTGAGATAAGGAATTTTATAATGATTGGATTAATTTTCTGGCCTTCAATCCTAATTTTCCTAATCATAGTTATCATAATTCTGGTGGTTCTTTATAGAAGAAAGAAACGTCGTGAAAGCGAAAAAATAATTGAAAGAGTGAGAGAAAGATTAGCCGAAAAACCCTCAGAAGCACCGAAAGCTGAGATAAAAGGATAGATTTAAAATATCCGTATAATATAATTATTATCACTAAGAATAACCAATAGTGATTAATATTAATGGAAAAAACGTAAAAAGTGAGATTGTTAAGATACTCGGAACGCATCCCGAAGGTCTAACCGCTCAATATTTATCGAATATGATAGGTGTCAGTAGACCTACAGTCGTTAAGTATATATTCGAATTGAAGGGTTCTGGTATCATTTACAGAAGAAGAGTTGGTTCTGCTACCTTACATTATTTAAAGAGTCTGTTATACAGGTTCCATAAAAATTTTAATGAGGCTGAATATGAAGTCATCTCATAAAAAAATATTATTGTCGTTAATGGTAATTTTTGTATACGTAGTTTTAACTATTCAGGTTGCTCATTCAGCAACACAATTAACATTTAATTTAGACGTAGACAATCCAATATTTAGATATACAGATAATGCCTTGAACACTACAAATAATACTGAAAATATAATATTCTCTGGAAATCAGAGCATAACAAGATACATACGTCTTCCCAAGAATTCCACAATTTTAGATTCAAGTATTAATTTTACTGGTTTGGTTACACCTTCGCAAACTTATGGAACAGGAATAGATTTGTTTTATTCTGTTGCAATAGGCAATGTTACTCCAGACGATCAAAATGAGATTGCCATAGGGGCCAAAACCCGTCTATTTTTGTTAAACAATTCGTTGGGATATGTTTGGAATTACTTAATCGAAAGTACAGTAAGATCTGTGGCAATTGGTAATGTGACTTCTGACACAGGGGAAGAAATTGCTGCTGGTTCAGAAGATTACCTTGTTTATTTATTCAATTCTTCTGGAGATCAGATTTGGAATTACTCTATTGGTAATGAAGTTAGAAGCGTGGCGATTGGAGACATAGTATCAGATCCAGGGAACGAGGTAGTCGTAGGTGGGTTAGATTTAAAGATCACAGTTTTAAATTCAACTAAGAATGTTAAATGGACTTATGATACAATAGGTACAGTTTTTAGTTTGGCAATTGATGATATTACATCAGATATCGGAAATGAAATTGTAGCTGGAGATAATGCCAGAATATATTTGTTGAACTCTACAGGTAATCAAATTTGGAATAAAACCATAGGGACAGGCATTAACAATTTGGCAATTGATGATATTACATCAGATATCGGAAATGAAATTGTAGCTGGAGGTAATAATGGTACTGTTTTTGTGCTAGATTCTAGCGGAAATGTAAAGTGGACCTATGATGTTGGTGATACAGTTTTCAGCGTAGCTATAGGTGATATAACATCTGATACAGGTAATGAAATTGCCTTAGGATCTAAAGATAATAAAGTCTATGTATTAAACTCAACAGGATCTTTAATATGGAGTTATACAGCTGCTGACGATGTTCAAGGAGTTAGTGTTGGTGATGTAAATAGGAATGATGCAACTGATCCTAAAAATGAAACAGTTGCTGTTTCTATAGATAAAAATGTTTATGTTTTAAATTTTGATTATTATCCAACCAATCTATCTGTAGATGTTGGAAATGATGGAGATTATGATTGGAGTCATTCTGAAATTAAATTGAGATCCAGTACAACTATGGATAACACTACTTTAGGTCAAGCCCTCCAAGATTATCTTAACTCATGCATATCGAAAATATGTAATGTTTCTTTAGTTTTACATTCATCTGCTAGTGGGGAGTTGAAGATATCTAACATAAACATAACGTATGACTACAATGCGTCAGACTCGATTTCATATGCGTCACTCGACAATACATGGTCAAGGACGAATAACACAATGGTTAATGAAACGATAGGTTATGTAGCTAAAAGAGTTTCTTATTATTCAAATCCAGCTAACAGTATAGAACTAAAATACGTGAAAATAAACAGTACTGCTACATCATGCGATTTTGCTGGATCACACTATACTAATATAACTGTTAATGATCAGAATGCATGCAATATAAATAATATTACCATAAGTTATAGAGGAAATTTAAGATCCCCTGATTTATTGTGGGATAATAATATGGCCTCTTCTATACCTATTTATTCTAATGAGACAGCACCATACGCAGCTTCAGGTGAATCAGCGGTTAACGTTACTATATGGAATGAGACCACTTCTATTTTCTTCAATGTGACTGCAAATGTAACTTTAAATGATTCAAACGTAATAGCGAATGCGAAAATATATGTGCTGTGGTATGGAAATGGTACACTGTATGATATAACACCGACTTCTTCATCTACCACATGTAATTCTAGCAGTCCAACATATACTTCGAAACAAGTTGGTAGTGATACTTTCTGGGTTTGTAAACAAGATAGGAATAGCAATACACTTATAGACTTTTTCAAATGGAAACAACCGAACACGAACAATACAGGAATAATATACAAATTTAATGGTTCGAGTAATAATGAGCCAGTTTTTCTTACATCATCAATAAATAGATCATCCGATATTTGGGGCAGTGGGTTTCAATTCAATGTCAGTGTGATTGATTTTGATGGAGATAACATTGAAATTAATTTTTGGTTGAAAGCAAATGCTCTTTCTTGGGAAAAGAAAGGATCTGTTAATATAACTTCAAGCGGTACTGCATGGTTCAATTATACTTCTAATAAATCTTGGGTAGGTTCAAATCAATATAAGTTCGAGTATAGAGATTTCAACACTAGTAATTTCGTTTTCCATGATTGGCAATATACTTCTGATTACACAGGACCAACTGTAGATAAGCATAACGTTTCCATAATTTATGTTCAAGGTAATGATACACAAGTTAATAGAACTGGGTCTAACTCTACTTTATTTGTTATAGTTGTAAATGATACTGATCTGAATCAGAATGTTGGCGATGTTAATTGTAGTTTCTGGGTAACTTCAAATGGTGCGAATTTTATTCTTGCTAATTCAACGATAACAAATTCAACTGGACATTGCAATTTCACATTTGATCCAAATGCATCTTATACTGCAAGACAACAATGGTGGAAAGGTGGAGCATACCAAGATTCTTATTATAAAAATAAAAATTCTACAAATTACACAGTTTCAACATATGGTTTATTGAACATTAATTTGACTGGACCTATTACTACTCAAAACACTACCAGAGGTGGAAACGTATCAATAGAGGCCAGACTTTACGATGAAAATTATAATTATGTTAATGTTAATGAATCTATAATCTGTACATGGTATTTGAATAATGAAACTATGGATATAATAGAATCAGCAACTTCTACTACAAACTCTAGTGGTGTATGCAATCATTTATGGATGACTAATTGTACGCATAAAGTTGGTATTTATCCGATTAATGTATCCTTATCAGGAACAGTGAATTATTATACTATCGTTAATAGCATCAGCAACATAAACAATACATTAAAGAGTAATTTGAATTTGACTCTAACTAGTCCAACTAACTCTTCGATATACCATAGGGCAAACACACTAATATTAAATTCAACAGTTTTAGACACATGCAGCCAAGTTCCAACCAAATATTATAATGTCAGTTGGTATGGCACTGATATGGAGAGTTGTACCCCCCCTTTAAATCCTGTGTTAAATCAAGAAAACGGTACATGGACATTGCCTGAAAATTGTTATCCAAGAGTTCAAACTATTATATCGAATGCTACGGGAGATTTCTACAATTCAGCTAAAAAGAACGTGACATTTTTCATTTATGGTTGGGCTGAAGTACAAATATTGGATACACCTTCTGATAAATTAATAAATAGGTCAGATACATCTATCGGCGGATATTATAATATAATATGTTCTGTGATAGATAAAAATGAAACAGTCCCACCACTCGCAACACATAATCATGACTATCCTGTTAATTTTTGGTATAATAATAATTTTATCGGAAAAAATCTCACTAAATCTACAGGAAATTCAAGTTATAAATGGAATATATCTATGGATCTTGTACCTGAAAATTTCTACGATATAAAATGCAACATTACAGATAACTCAACCCGCTTTTACAATGTTTCCACGGCTGAGTCTATATCAACAAATGTAAGAATAATTGGTAGTGCTGATAATGAGGCGCCAGTATTTAATTCTCTTAATGCTACATCTGCTCAACTGTATAACAATATCACTATAAATGCAAATGTTTCTGATCTTTATGGTGTTACTAAAGTTTGGGTAAATATCACACTTCCAAATTCAACTACAGTTTTGTATTATTTAGCAAACACATCTACTGATACTACAAGAGGTATATGGAACATATCTCTGAATTTCACCGATCTAGGAGACTATGATGTAATTGCATTTGCAAATGATACTAAACCCAACACTACTACTGCAACTACTTGGTTCGAAGTTTATAATTCAATTCAGTTTTATGGTAGTACTACCGATTCTACAAATAGCAATGTATCATTAGATTTAACATTCTACAGAAATAGCACCAATTCAATAATTCATCATTTCTTAACTAATACTTCAATTGCAGAGTATAACTTTACAGTTCATAAAAGATTTTTTGACTTGGGTGTAAAAGTCTTCAATCATTCGATTAGATTCTATAATATAAATGCAACCAGTGTAAATATAATGAATCCGTTGAACTTTACAAATATTCCTTTAAATTTAGTTGACTATCCTGTCGCCAATAGAGGTCATGAGTATGCAGCAATAGAGGCGCACACAAACTTCACGTTTGATAATGCTACACTAACTATGAATTACTCTGGATATTCTGTTGATTATGAAAATGCAAATTCCGTAACCATTTACAGATGTGGAAATTGGACATATCCAACATGTAATTCTGTTTGGGCAGAGGTAACCGGTAGAGTTGTAAATACAACTGCACATACTGTTTCAGCAAACATTACTAATACATCTGCATACTACAGTTTTGAAAAAGAAATTTGTGGTAATAGCTTATGTGGTAGTGGTGAATCTTGCACTAGTTGCCCTGGAGATTGTGGCCAATGTGGAAGTGAAAATACTGGAAGCACTAGTGGAGGAACTGGTGGAGGCGGAGGTGGAGGCGGTGGAACAAAAATAGAATCTACATGTGGCAACAATGTTTGTGAGACAGGTGAAAATTCAGAAAACTGTCCGAAAGATTGCAGTTACCCAGAATCTTTGCTTAGCTTAAGAACCAACCTAACTAATATTCAACTTGATCCAGGGGAACAACGAGTTTATGCATTATGGATAAAGAATAATGCCGATTATGACATAAATCCAACAATATCTGCAGTTGGAATAATTAAAGATTTCGTAGGTTTAGAGAAGAGTATAGTTAAGATAGGACCAGTTTCTGAAGAAATTGTAGGCATGTACATTTCTATACCGAGTGGAACCGAGCCAGGAACTTATACAGGTGAAATAGCAGTGACAGTAGAAGGTAGAACAAAGAGTTTACCAGTTACGATAACAGTTTCACTCGCTGGAGCATCTTATTTAGATATTGTAGTTCAAGCTATGGATAAACTTGTTGGTATGAATGATACTGCGAATTTCCATATCACACTATACAATCTTGGTTTTAAGAAAAAACTTGATATTGAATTAACTTATTTAATAAAAGAATTTGAAACGGATAGAGTTATCTATAAAGATACTGAACAAAAGTTGATAGAAACATCACAATCATTTGTAAAAAAAGTTTCTTTGTCTAAATTAAATATAACAGCTGGTAAATATTCTTTTGAAGTAAGAGCAAAATATGATGATAAGGTTGCATCAACTACTGATGAATTTGAAGTAGTTACATCTTTCTGGACATCTGAACATATAAGGCAAATATTCATAATAGCTATTTCTGTATCTTCAATTATCACAATAATTGTTGTAAGAAAAAGATACAAAGAATGGAAACTCTCTAAGGCCAGGTATATTTTCCCGTTGAATTATAATAAATTACCTAAAGGTCCATTGTGGATTGGTAAAATTGCAGAGACTGATAAAAAAGCAACATTCACGATGGATGATCTTAGAACACATTTGATAGCAGCTGGTGCAACTGGTTCTGGAAAATCTGTTTCCGCGATGATATTCGTAGAAGAATTGTTACAGCAAAAAATACCAATAGTGGTATTTGATCCGACTGCACAGTGGACTGGTTTTGTTAGACCATGTAAAGATGCTAATCTAATGAAATATTATCCAGAATTTGGAATGAATCCAACAGATGCAAGACCTTATAATGGAATGATATACGAAGTCACGGATCCTAAAGTTAAAATTGATTTCAAGAGATATATGAATCCAGGCGAAATAACAGTATTTACTTTGAACAAATTGAAACCTGGAGAATATGATGTAGCAGTTTCTAACATAATAGATACCATATTTGCTCAAGGATGGGAAGAATCTACAAAATTAAGAATGATCGTAGTATTTGATGAAGTTCACAGATTATTAGAAAAATATGGAGGAACAGGTGGTTATGTTTATCTAGAGAAAGCATGCAGAGAATTCAGAAAGTGGGGCATTGGTTTAGTAATGATATCACAAGTACTCTCAGATTTCAAAGAAGCAATAAAAGGTAATGTATTGACAGAAATACAATTGCATACTAAATCATTGGGCGACCTTAACAGGGTAGAAAAGAAATACGGTCTTGATTATGCAAAAAGAGTTACAAGATTAGAAGTAGGGGTTGGCATGATACAGAATCCTAAGTATAATGACGGTAGACCATGGTTTATTGCATTCAGACCAACACTGCACGATCCACATAAAATTACCGATGCTGAAATGGAGACTTATAAACAATATGCAGCTATACTCGCGGATGTAGAAGAAAAAATAGAAAAAATAGAGAAATCTGGTAAAGATGTATTTGATTTGAAGACTGAATTAAGGTTGGCAAAAGATAAACTGAAAAAAGGTAGATTCAGAATGGCCAAAATATATATTGATTCATTAACCAAACATTTAAGTGGAGGATGAGACAATAGCAGAGGAGAAAAAATCGCGTTTTGGAAAAATGTTTGGATTGTTTAAAGGAAAAAATCAAACTCCGACACAAGAAATTTCTGCAAGTAAGAATGAAATACAAGAAATATCACAGACTTTTTTACAACAACAAAAAACTGAAGATATAACTCCAGAAATTCAAGAACAACCAAAAGAAAAAATGAAGGAAGAAAGTAAACAAGAGACAGAAATAGAAACTCAAGAAAATGTTGAAGAAGTTAAATTAGACAATTCAGAGAAAACAAAAAAATTAGTAGAAAGATACGGCGTAACTAAAGAAATTCCAAAACGTAAAATTGAAGAAACAGTGAAGAATGGGAAAAAAGAAGCAACTCAAAGTTATGATGAGGAAATAAAATTATCCGATATAATTCTAAGACTTGAAAAAGTAGATGGTAAAATCGATATAATTGATCGTTTTAGAAATGATTTCACTGAAAGGACAACACAACTAGCTGAAGAAATCGGTGAACTAAGATCGATGATAATGGAAAGAGAACGTGCTCTAGATAAAATAACTGCTGAATTTGAAATGGTTAAGGATGCTGTTAGTGATATTCGACCTCAGAAAATCAAGAAAGAATTAGACAAAAGAGAAGTAGAAACTATGGAGGATCGAGCAAAAATAGAAAAAATTGAAGTCATGATTAAAACTTTGAGTGAAGAAAATAAAAATTTTAGAGAAAAGATGGAAAAAATAAAAAGTTTTGAAAATTTGGTCGAATTATCTTATGAATTAGATAGAAAAATTTCTGAGATGAAAGAAATTAAAACTTATGCAGATATGATGGCATCTAAAGTTGAGAGCATATTTTCTGAGTTGAATGAAAAAGTGAGCCAACTTGAAAGTCAAAGAGAGAAGATAGACAAAATGGATGAATTGACAATTGAAATGACAAAGATGTTAGATGAGGTAAGTTTGAAACTTACAAAATTCGTCGAAGAGAAAGATTTGAAAAATCTTAAAAAAACATTGGAGGAAGGTTTTAAGAAAATGGCAGTTGCTAAAACCGCTAGTGGAAAAACAGTTGTCCTTCCTGATGTGGATGCTAAATTTTCTGAGTTATCATCAAAAATTGATAAATTAAGATCTATTGTTGAAAGTCAAAATTCTGTTATAATGAGTATAATAGATCGTCTACAAGGTAAGGCTGAAGCAAGTTGGTAGAACCCCTGTATTTTTGACTAATATAAAGTCTAAAAAAAGGTTTTTCTATCTAATAGAAAACCCTGATTTTATTCTTTTACATATCTCCTTGCTAACTTATCTACTGTATCTTTTAGCCCTAGGCCTATAGCTATAGCAATTCCTATACCAACAGATGCGACTAGTATCAAAATTATATTGTTGATTAATGATGGGTCGATTCCCACAAATGGTAATGCTAGCGAAATTGCAATTATCACTGTAAAGAAGAATATAACTTTTCCTATGAAATCAGAGTACTCGAATTTTGTCGATACAATTTGTGCCTGTACATATTTTGCAATGACGTAACCCACTAGTATTATTATCATACCTTCTAACAAACCTGGTATGAATGCAAGTATATCACCGAAAAACGTTGTCAGAGCACTTATGCCTAATACTTGTACAGCTGCTTGGATAAATGCTAGATAAATTATCCAAGATATGATAACTGAAAATAACTTGCTGATTTCGAATCCTTTACCGAATTTAAAGTACATATCCGCTTTTAATTTCTTTAGTATCTCTTTTGTCACCCTTCCTATTATGTTTCCTATTATCCAACCGACTAACAGTAGTACTATAGATCCTAATATCGCTGGTATGAATGATGCTATCGATGCTATAAGGTCGCTAAAGATCCATACACTTTCCATTCCATCCATAAGTAATATTTAGAACCTGATTTAAAAATGTTAACTTTAATAACGCCGAGGCTGGGATTTGAACCCAGATATCCTTTCGGAAACTAGCTTTCCAGGCTAGCGCACTACCTGGTTATGCGTTCGAGATTTCATAATCTCGGCATAATTTTCTCGGCATATTATTAAAATCGAATTATTCAATTATTAAACAATTGTTTTTCTTTATCTTTATATCGGTAAAACTTATATCCAGTTTTTTTAGAAATTAAAATGTTATAGTATAAAGAAAAATCCTAATTCTCTCCGACTTTAAAACAAATACGTACTTCATATGTTTATATGGCATTTAAAATATTTTACACGGGTTTATATGGCATTTAACTTTTTAAAACGAAAATTTTCTTCACCTTTTTTCTAAATAACTCCGAAGATAGATTTTTGTTCTCGGAAAAGATAATTAAATTATGAAAAATAATATGAAATGGCTCATTTTTGGAATATTTTTAATATCATTCTCAGTTTTTACTACTTCTGCGTATGCATTTTCTTTTGAGGACATTATATTTCGATTTCCGAGTTTTTTTAAAGGAATTACTGGTTACATTATTGATGTAAATGATACAACGACAACAACTCTACTATCCTGTCCTTATGAATGTTGTCTATCAGATCAATCAACTTATGAACAAAGGGAGTGTCAGTATCCTAAAAATTGTAAAGATTACAAATGCATAGATGTGGAAACGACAACTACTACAATCACTACAGTTCCTATTCAACTTAAAGAACAAGTAAAATGTGTCTTTGTCAATTCAAATTCTGAGCAAAAATGTTATACTTCTGACGGAAAGTTTGTATGTTCAGGAATAGTAACTTGTATAGTTAATGTTGCTGGAGAGCAAGGAACAAAGCTTGAATGGAAAAGTTCCTGCAGAGACTATGCCTATACTGTTATTGATGGAATCGATCAATATGCTGAATTTAAATGTGAAACTCCTCCTGCTGCTATACCTACTTGCGGCAATAAAATATGTGAGAGTGGAGAAACATGCTCATCATGTCCTGCTGACTGTGGACAATGCGCAACTCAAGAAGTAAAAGAACAAGTTACCTGCACTTTCTTGAATTCAAACTCTTATCAAAAATGTTACACACATGATTGGAAGTTTTCATGTTCTGGTATGGGAAGATGTGTTATCGATGTTTATGGCGCAAAAGGAATGTCGCTTTCATGGACAAGTAGCTGTGGAGGATTCGTTTCTACCACAATTGAAGGAAATAATGAAAATATTGAATTCGATTGCAGAATTTCTACTTTGTCCCCCTGCGGTAATGGAGCATGCGAAAGCGGGGAGTCATGCTCTTCATGCCCTACTGACTGTGGCCAATGTGCAACTCAAGAAGTAAACGAACAAGTTAAATGTACTTTTCTAAACTCAAATACTGAACAAAGATGTTATACTACCGATAAAAAATATGTATGTGCAGGAACAGGAAGCTGTACGAATACTGTTTATGGAGCAATGGGAACAAAGCTTGAATGGACAAATTCCTGTGGTGCAGGTTATGCCTATACTTTCATTGACGGAAAAGAAGAGGAAGTAGCTTTCAAATGCGAAAGTGTTACTTCAACAGCTACCCCTCAACAACCATATATGAAAGAACAGGTTACTTGCCTTTTCTCCTATTCTGGCTCTATGCAAAAATGCTATACTGATGATGGTAAGTTTGGATGTGCAGGTGTAGGAAGTTGCATAGCTGTAGTTTCTGGGAATTATGGAACAAAACTTAATTGGAAAAGCTCTTGCGGTGGTTATGATTCTACTATAATAGATGAGAATAACGGTTATGTAAATTTTGATTGCAGGCAAGCTACTACTCCAATTGCTACTACTCCAATTTCTTCAATCAATGAACAGGTAAAATGTATTTTTGTAAATTCTGGTTCCACACAAAAATGCTATACAGAAAATTTTGGTTGCTCAGGAACAGGAACGTGTGTGACTGATGTGTCTGGAGAAAAAGGTAAGATGCTTACATGGAAGAGTTCTTGCGGTGGTTATGCGTACACAGTTATTGATGGAACTAATGATTATGCTGAGTTTAATTGTTTACAGACTACTGCTCAACCTGTAGCTCAGACTCCTACTCCTGCCTCTACCGTTCCTATTAAAGAACAAGTCTGGTGTGTATTCCTAGATTCAAAAGTATTATCAAATCCTCATACTGCTACAGAAGAATGTTATTCAGATTTAGGATTTGGGTGCAAATGGGATGGGAATGTAGCTGAAGAGGGTGGAAAAAGATATGCTTATTGTGTTGCTACAATTGCGAGTGAGCGAGGCAGAAAAGTAACATGGAAGAGCTCATGTGGAGGATATTCATATTCTGTTATGGATGGAGAGGAGGAGAAAGTAACTTTCCAATGCATACCAGAAACAAATGTAACTACTGAACAAATTAGCGGAAAAGGATTTGACCGTATATATTGGCAGTGCTATGATGGTTTAGAAAATTTTGCTGATGCTGTTGAAGGTGTTACTTGCAATTCCGCTGATTTTTGGCAGGCATTTGCCAATAGAATTTGTAATAATCACTGCAAGACAATCGAAGCAGACAAAGAAAAATGTTTAGCAGGTCAGACAGAGTATTGTAGCGGCTATACAAAGTGTGGAGTAAATTCTTTCAGTCTTTCAGGTGAATGTTATATAGATGTGGAGAAATCTGTCTTTATTCCTCCTGAACAGGTTGAAGAAGTGGGACAGGAAAAAATAGCCATGCCACCAGATTCAAAAGTAGGCGATCTTCTTTTAGTCCTTTTCTATAAAGACAATTGTCCTTATTGCTCAGGTATGAGTGAAGAAGTGGATAAAGTTTCAAGTCAATTGGGTATAAACGTTATGAAAATAAATGCGGATGAAAAACCAAGTGTGGTAATGGGATATGGTGTAAGAGGTTTCCCATCGTTTATACTTCTCGAATATACCTCTAATGGAATAAAAGAATATAAAATATCTGGAAAGACGGATTCTTTGAGTTTAATCGAATGGATTAATAAAATAAAGTCACACACAGCTGTTCCAACTGAAAAACCGAAAGAGGAAATACCATTAATATGTAAAGATGCTTGTCCATCAGAAGGTAAATGTTATCCGTTCGGGTATAGGAAGGAAGGAAAATACTGTTCGGATGAAGGAGCGTTTAAAGAACAATTAAAAGCAGATGAAAAATGTGAAAACAATTTTGAATGTTCAACAAATGTTTGTGTAGATGGAAAGTGTATAAGTTCAGGCTTTATTCAAAAAATTATAAGTTGGTTTAAAAAACTATTTGGAGCAGATTAACAATCAGAATCAGATAAGTTTTTGTTCTGTGAAGAGAAAATTAGATTATGAAAACAGCATATATAGCAATAATATTTGTTTTGATATTAGTTGGAATAGGATACTATTATGTCAGCATGCAAGCACCATCAGTTACATCAAAATCGACTTTGATAATAGCAGTCAAAGATGCTCCAAAACAATCCGAACACGGAACGATAACTTCTTTGATTCTAACTTTCAGTGAAATTAGTGTGCATAAAGTATTGACAGGAGAAACGATTAACACGACAACAGGAGAAATTACAGCAACGGAATCGAATGAAACAGAAGAATCTGGATGGATTACAGTTGTTGACGAAGTCCAAACGATTGACCTACTTCAATTTACCGATGTGAGCAAGATATTGGGTCAAAATGTTTTGGATTCTGGCAAATACACTCAGATAAGACTAAAAATAGATTCTGGAAAAGTGACTATTGACGGAACAACTTATGATGTGATAATACCAAGCAATGTCTTGAAACTGAACAGAGGATTTGATATGCAACCAAACACTACACTGAAATTGACGCTCGATTTTAAAGCTGAAAAATCCTTGGTTGAAACAGGAAATAATAAATTCAAACTAAAACCTGTGATAGCGGTAATTTCTGAAGAAGTAAAACCCACTACCACAATAGTAACAACTACATCTCCAGCAGTCACGACTACTCAACCAATAACCACTACTCAAATATCGACAACTACTCAGGTTACAACGACTATCGCCTTAGAAGAAGGAACTCTGTTGATGAAAATAAAAGATAAAATGGATTTGACTAACATAACATCTATTAAAATAACAGTAAACAAAGTTGAAGTTCATAAAGCAGGTCCAAGCGATAATGATACTGAATCGAATGAAACTTTTGAAACCAATGACACTTCTTCAGCTGGATGGGAAACTATTGTGAATCAAGTTAAGTCTTATAATCTCCTTGATCTCGTCAATAAGCCAGGAGAAGTAATGGGACAAAAAACACTTTCTGCTGGAAAATACACACAAATTAGGTTGTATTTGAGTAAATCAGAATTAACAATAGGAAATAAGACTTACGATGTTAAAATACCGAGCAACAGATTTTATTGGATACATCCGTTCAACATAGAGGCAGGAAAGATAACAACATTGACTTTAGATTTTGATGCAGCAGATTCAATTAAAGAAACTGGAAGTAACAAATACATGTTAAAACCCATAGTAAAGGTATTGAGTGAAATTTCTGCAACTACGACTACTGTTTTGGCAACCACAACGACAACAGTTCCTATGACAACGACTACGACTATAGTTAACACGACAACTACTACAATACCAGAAACTACTACCACGATAATTACTACCACAACTCTAGAAAACATTACTACAACTACTGTCTGATTTAAACGAATGAAACAAGCTAATAAGGATTTTTTTTACTTATAGAAATTTTATGGCGGACTCGAAACCATTTGAGTATGGGTCCCATCGGGCCCATAAAAATCCATCATGATTTTTTGTTACGACTTTTTAGTATGAACAGATACTTCATATGTTTATATGCCGTATGCCGTATGAAAATATATAGAAAAGATAGTTTTATGGAAATTTATTCTTCTGGATAATATCTCTTGATTATTTCATCAATTCTTCTAGATTCTCGTGGGTTCAAAGACACTTCAAGACCATAATGAGTAGGTTTTGTTAGTATCAATCCCCCTCTAACTAATTCCTTAGCTAAATCATTAACCCTTTTATGGCCTTCTTTACCTAAATCCCTCTGAGGTATCCATCTTCTTATGTTCTCAAAGGAAGTATGAGAATGACCCCATTTACCTTTACTAGCCAATTTTCTGAGGATATAAGCCTTAATTTCTTCATCACTGATAATCATTAAGTTCACTTATAGAACCTTTGTAAGTATATATTTAAATACTTAATGTGTGCAATATACAAACATGGAAGAAGAAAAAACTCTGCTCGTGCAATGCTTGGGAAACAGCCCAAAATTGAGGATAATAGATTTCCTGATAGACAACAGACCATTCGACTACTCAAAAAAGGAGATAATAGAGGGATCTGGTACGGGAAAAGTAACATTCTTCAAGGTGTGGAAAGAATTGGTTGAGTTTGGGATAGTGCAACAAACGAGAAAATACGGAAAGGCAATACTGTTCAAGTTGAACGAAGAGAATGAGATAGTAAAGAAATTGTTGGTATTAGAATACTCATTGATAAAACAAACGATGAATAAGGCTGTAACAGAATCAGAAGTTAAAAATCCTCAGAAAGTTAGAGTTCAGAATGTTGATTTTTAGCTAGATTTTTTTGTTACGACTTTTTAGTATGAACAGATACTTCATATGTTTATATGGCATTGAACTTTTTTAACCAATTGAATTAGAACATAAGGAGTATAATTTGAACACTGCGACGCACAAAGTTTTTATTAGAATGAAGGAATTTAAGGGTTGTTATCTTATCAGTCATAATTATGTTACCAACTTTAGCAATTTAGGTCTCTCAGACGATTAATCAAAAAAACGAACAACTAAGTATTATTTTATTAATTCGAAGAGTATTTCTATTATTCTTTTATGAACGTCAACTTTTATCCTACCAATTTTTAGTTTTATCAGGTTTTTACTCACGCTGAATATCCTATCTACCTTGGCTTTACTATCCCTGATTAAGTTTCCAGATTCTAAATCCTTATTAGAAATTAAGATTGCGTAATCCCTGACTTCAAGATTACTAGTCATTGGTATCGCTATGACATCATCGAATTTTTGATTATAATCATCTTTTGAGATAATAATTGCTGGTCTGACTTTCTGTGTTTTTAAATCACTAAAAGGAAAAGACAATAAGACTATATCCCTTTGAAATATCATTTCTTTCCCTTCTTAATATACTCATTCCAGATTTCGTCCTCTTTGTTGAGCCAAAGTTTCTTTAACGCGGACTCTGTCAAAGTCATTAAATCTTTAAAATCCTCTTTAACCTTTTTTATCATTTTTTTTGGTTTCTCGATCAGGAGTTTGTTGTCTGTTTGGATCAAAATAAGTTCGTCTCCTCTTCTCAAACCAAGACTATTTCTTATGTCTATGGGAATAGCTATCTGCCCTTTGTCAGAAATTCTGACTGTTTTCATCTTCATGTTTTTATCGATCAGTTTCATGATTTTAGTAAGAATTTTCTTACTTATAAACTTTTCTATATTTCAACAATAAGAATAAAATCCACCATAATTCAGCTACCGTCTTTAGCAACCTATCTTTTCCTTTAGGACGTCGGGAATGTGATTTGAATGCAGATATAAAATGTAATCAATCATATTTTTTGTTACTACTTTTAAGAATGAATATATACTTCATTGGCATAAAAGCTTCTAAATCTGTCGTAAAACCACATCTTTTACAAATATAACCGATATGTATTTTTTGATTCAACAAGTTTCTCCCATATATCTTATCGAATTTTTTCTTACAAATCGGGCAATATTCTAATTTTTTTATTTTAGGTAAACGCTTAGTCTTAGCTTTTATCTCTATGTTTGGAATTTTAATTACATGTTCTTTTACTCTCTTAGGTGACAAGACATAATTTTTATCGTATTCTTTTAGCCTTTTTAGAACTATATAACATAAATCTTCTTGTGATTGAATCACACCCCTTCTTTTCATAACCTCTTTTATAGTGCTTATTATTAAATCGGATCTTGGTATTTTTCTGGATGCCATAATTATAATATCGTGTTTATTTATTAAAAATCGGTCGTTGCTCATTTCTGAAAGTTTTATTAACTCCGAATTATATACTTTATTAATGGTTAATAGTGTTAAACAATGTTGATTAAAGACCGTATTCTTAAATTGCTTAGGCTGAGTCCACAAGGTTTAACGATCACAGAAGTTACTAAAATTCTCCAAATTCATTACTCGACATCTTCCAGATATCTGGCTGTTTTAGAAGCAGAGAGAAAGATTTCTTGTCGTAATATAGGTATGGCAAAATTGTTTGCGGTGAAAAAATGATACTCATAGGTAAAAAATCATTGACTAAAACAAGTTTAATGCTAATTTTATTTTTAATTTTTTCTATACTGCCTTATATAGCAAAATCGGATGTTTCTGGACCTCAGTTAAGAGTTGAAAACTCTATGATAGAGGGTAATTTATGGTCTAAAAAAGTAGTTGTTTACAATAATGAAAACAAGCATTATTATAATGTATCAGTTTCTACAGATATTCCTGAAAATTTAATCGACGTAGAACTTTACCGTTATATTACTTCAAATTTAAAGATGAAAGTTACTGATAATCCTGTTTATAATTTTCAAATTATAGATTCAGATGGCAATGGTTTAACTGATACTATTAAATGGATAGTCCCCGAATTATCAGAAGTTAGTTTTTCTGTAGAAGGGAGACTAGTTGAATTTGATCAAATAAAACCTTTAATGAAGACTCAAGAAACAATTACTGTTACTTTCGATAGAAGATTAGACTGCGATCGATGTGGTCAGCATAAAGCCCCGCCTTTAACCGATATTAACATGACGATTACTGCTACAGTTTCTAATCCGATAACAAATGGAATATTGATAGATTATTATCCCGTTGATTGGTTATTAATAAATAAAAATGACGGTAATACAAGTAATTTTAATTCTTCTTATAACAAGATAGAATGGAATGTTGGAAATGTTAATAATAACATTGAAAAATGGTACTTAATTAAAAGTCCTGAAAGAACTTTGCCGCCAACAAAATACTATTTCTTTTCTGAATTTGGTAGCAAGCAAAGTGATTTGTGGTTTGTCATTGTTTCTGATCCTCAAGAATACTATTCTCCAGTTTCGAACCAAAACTTTACTTCAGCCTCTAGTGGCTGGGTTTACGAGGAACAGAATCTACAGACAGACTACGCCACTGGGGAATATGGCTCATCGGGAGGAAGGATAAACGCAGGATGCTACATATTTAATAATACTGATACCGCAAGTAATGCATATGGAGCATCTTGGCAGTATATCAATTATTCTTTTATTGTCGATGTTACTAATTTAAATAATGCAACTGTTTATGCTTCCTTCAAATTAACTGCAACCGATGACTATATAATAAGACCTGAGATAAGGCTTGTAAGACCTGGTGGAAGCGTAACTCAGGTTTATCTTGGAACTCAAATTTCAGGAACTACCTCATATACTGGTGGATGGATTAATGCAAGTGTAAATGCGACTTCAAACTTTACACAATCAGGAACTTATCAGCTAAGTGTAATAACTTATTCAGAAACTGATGATGCTCAAAAAGGTTCTCCAACAACTGTAATTAAGAATTATATTGATGATGCTGGAATACTATTCCAAGCAAACCCAAGACCACCAATGTTTTCTGGAAATACTACAAATACGACTATAACAGGAGCACCATGTAACTTTACTATAGATGTTACCGACAATTTTCCTTTGGGCAATACAGCAGGTTATATTTTTTCTACTAATAACACTGGTTCTTGGAGAAATGCAAGCTATGTTGCTTTCACTGGTACTGGCACTACTTTGACAGCTTGGAATGTCACTACACTGAACAATACCGCAGGACTGTTAGTTCAATGGATGTTTTACGCCAATGATACGAGCAATAACTGGAATGCCAGTCAAATATATAATTTAACTACTACAGATATAACTCCACCAACTTGGTCTCAGGCCCAAGACAATTCTTCTTATAAAATATACAGGGGTCAAGTAGTAAACATATCAGCTGTATGGCAAGACAATCTTGGTTTGAGCAAAGCATGGTTATGGACGAATGAAACTGGTTCTACTGGAAAAAATTATACTGACGGAACTTATGGTTCACAAAGAAGCTTAAGCGGCACAGGACCAACAACTGTTAATTTCACATGGCAAAATCAAACTGGTAGTCCAAGAGTAATAGGCTGGATAATCTATGCTAATGATACAGCAAACAATATAAACGGAACCAACAACCCTGGGAATGTGATAGGGAACTTCACGATGTGGGGCTGGTCCAACATAACTTGGACTTCTCCTTCTGATCCCTTCAATATTAAAACTATAGTCCCATTAACTTGTTTTGTCAATGATACAAACACGACTGGCTCAGGACCTATCACAAATTATCCTGTTAATTTCTACAATAAAACTAGTTCAGATGAATCTCTCTTAGGCACAAATTATACCAATTCTTCTGGATATGTAATATATTACTGGAACACTACTGGTCTATCAGCAGGAACATATTACCCAAAATGTAATATAACAAGCAATTCCACTTTATTCTACAATGCTTCTGAATTTTATCAGGCAAATACAACTGTATCTCTAGTAAATATCGTAGAAATAACTCTATCTCAGGCATTTTTAAAAGGTATAATCTTCGGTACTGCCACGCCTAATACAATGAATAATCCAGCTATAAACAATACTTCTGGTTCGAGTGGGGAGACAGAGTACAATGTAACAGTCGGTTCCAGTTCAACCAACAACATCGATTTTTACGTTAAATTAAACCAAACTTTCGAGGCAGGGATAATCATTAACGAGACTTCTAGTACTAATTCTGGCTCCTCTGGTTTTTCAACTAATACAACTATCAGTGATTCATGGTCTTTACTAGGAAACACTACATCTAATTGTACTAGTATAACGAATGGCAATAACTGCTGGATAAGGTTCTATTTTAACGTGAGTAATGTGCCTTCTGGATACAAAGAAAGGACTTTTAAAATATGTGGAGTTATAACTGGGAGCAATCCTAGTATTTGTGGATGAGAAAGATTTTATACATTAAGGTTTAACATTATTATTAATAGATGAGTAAAAGTTTATAAGGGAGAAAAACACAATATTAAAATAATGATAGTGAGGATTAGAGCATGGATGTTATTTTTAAGACGAAACGGGGTAGTACCAGAGTAAGTTTAAGTCTTTTGGTTGCATGTGTTGTGGCAACTTCTCTTCTATTGATTACGATAGTTATGGCAGCTGAGTATTCGTCAAGTGGTGTTGTTATGAACGCTACAATAGGATATACAATTGCTATAACTCCATCGAGTGCATTATCTCGTGGTATATTATTCGACTCTATAAATGGTGGTACAAATAACAACATGGCTCAGAACGACACTACTGGAACTGGAAATGTTACACAATATAATATAACTGCAGATTCAGCAAATACAGACACAACAGAGTTCTGGCACTATGCCAACCATATGAATAAACAAGGTTCTTCACCGACACTCAACATAGGAAATGTCACACACGAATCAAATACGACAACGCCAAATGGAGGTAGCAATGTTAACATGACAAACATTGGCAGACATAACTATGGAAATATTCTAATGACGACATCGTGGGCGAGGATAGGAAGTGGTAATTGCTCAACTGTATTAAATGGTGGGAATTGTTATATCGCATATTGGTTGGATGTCCCATCAGGATTAGCATCAGGAACTTACAACACTACCTATTACTACTGTGGAAATGCAACAAATGGAAATACGGCTTGTGCTTAAATTTTATTTTTATCTTGTTAACTATGTTTTTCTTATCTGTGTTTGAACTTAATAATCAATAAACTCGTAACTATTACTATAACGATTACTACGACAATAAACCAACCGTTTAAAGGAGTATAAAAAACAGAGAATGATAGTGGCTCAACTGTGGTCGCTGCACCCACCTTTCCAATTGCCCTTATCCCACCTCTGTATTCTTTTTCACTAGGTGATGTAGGAATACCATTATTTGTCTCGAAAGCAAACTCTAATGGACCAGTAAAATAAATACATAGTGTTTGTGTCGATTCGGTCTTCTCTTGTGAACACAGATCTCTTATACACTTTCTCCTTGCTTCCGCTTCTGACGGACAATCGATGCCATTAAGAGAAAAATCCTGTGGTTCGATTCTATCGACAAATTTTTTTAACTCTTCAGAAACAGCTACAGAATATGTTGTGGACATATAATCTATAGTGGAATAAACACATACCCCTCCACACATTTTCTTTTTCTCAAGAGTTTTTAAAGTAATACTACCTTCTCCTATCATCAACCCAGCTTGAACTATAACAGAAAGATTTACTGTCACTAGTATAAAAATAAGGGCAATTAAAAGTCTATTCATCATTTCACTATACATTTTATGCATATTTAATTATATTTAAATTTTGTTTTAAAATTTAATACGCAATAATTCAATTTAATTATATGAAATTTTTGCTGTATCTAATGATTGTTATCTTCTTTTTAACATTAGTATACACAGCAAATGCGTATACTATGCAGGTGAGTGGTAGCACTCCTCTAAATTTCAGTGTTTATGAAATTATTTCTACTGATTCTGTTTTGACAATCGTCAACGTCACTGCAAACAGTACTAAATCTATAAATGCATCAATCATTGCACATACGAGTTTAGATTTTATATCAAATGCAAGCCTCGGAAATATAAGCTTCACTATAACCCGATATTCTATCCCTCCTGTTGATGAAAATTTATCTAGCTTGAACGTGGTGGGTCTGAAATACGTTAATATAAGTGCAAATGATACGTTCAACAGTAGCGTCTTAGTTTGGAAATTAACTAGGATTTATTACACAAATACCGAACTAGATGCAGCTGGAATAGTCGAGGATTCATTAGCTATATATTGGTATAATACAACTTCAGGCCAATGGATTGAATTAACAAACTCTTCAAGTCATGTCTTTAATATAGGTGTAAATAAAACAGCAAAATATGTCTGGGTCAATTCAACACTCTTTAGTTTGTATGCCATCGGTGGGTTGAAAACAAATGACCAATCCTGTTCGGTTAATGCCGAATGTTATTCCAATATTTGTTGTAATGGAATATGTCAAAATTCTTGCACTACAATTGCCACAACTACGCCAACGGGGGGTGGCGGCGGCGGGGCTGGTGCAAGGATTGGCCCAACAACTGTTAAAGTAGAAAAAATTTCAAATTTCACTTTATCCGAAGATTTCATAAAAATTTTGCTAAAACCTGGTGATATTCAAAAAAGACTTATAAATATCTCAAACGTGGGCGAGAGAAATTTGAGTATACTTGTAAACATGGAAAACTTAGAAAATTTCCTAATTTTCCCTGGTGGTGTAAGCGAATATGGATTTGATCTTGCTGTGGGTAAAACGAAGAGTATTCAACTTAATTTTTTTACATCAAAAGAACAAGAGTCAGGTATCTTCCCAGGTAACGTTGTAGTCATAGGAGATGGAATTGAAAAACTGATTACCGTATTAATAGAAGTTGAATCAGAAAAACCTTTATTCGATATAGACGTAGAAATTCCTGAAAAATATAAAGAGGTTCTACCAGGTGGAGAAATATTAGCACAACTAACGATATACAATATAAAAAGAATGGGGCAAGTAGATGTGGATGTTGAATATGGACTCAAAGACTTTAGTGGAAATATTATAATAAATGAACACGAGACTCTAGCTGTTGAGATGCAGGTTTCTATCGTTAGAAACCTAGATATACCATTCGAAACAAAACCTGGTAATTATGTCCTCTATGCAATAGTAAAATACGACAACACCACTGGGACTGGCACCGATATATTGAGGGTAGTCAAGAAAGAGATCGGGATACAAATTACAATAATTTTGGCACTTGTTTTAATAGTAGGTATAATGATTTCGATATTCTTATTAACTATTAGGTTTGTGGAAAGAAAAATAAAAAAACTTTCTAGACATATGGGAAAGATTAAATTATAAATTCCCATTTTACTAAAAAAATCATATGATAGAGATAAATCATAACTTTTTCTTTTTTGCTAACCTAGTTATTACAACATTAGTTTTTATTAGTTGTTTTAAAATAGCGTATATATGGAAAAAAAGAAAATTACTTTCTACTAACTTTTTTTTACTCGGTATGACTTATTCTTTTGTATTTTTTTCCTTGACACTATGGTCCTATACGCATAGTTTGTTTGCACTCACAGTTGGTAATATATTGCTTTTTGTTTGGACCATATCGTTTTCTATCGGAACTTTTATTTTACTTTTTCCCAAAAAATCCCCCTTAGCTTATGCACCTTTGATTTATATTCTGATACCATTGATCTATTTATACACGAAAGACATCGAAATGACCTTCATTATGTCACTTGATTTATCTGGCGTTATTATCATGTCTAATTTTATTATACTCCTATTTTTTGGAAAAAAACTTATAAAGATTGCTAGTATACCTGGAACTATGATGCTTCTAGTCAGAATTATCTACGCCTTTTCTCTTTCAACCGAACTGAATAATCCCATTTACACATCTCCGATATACATGCTCATGTTAAACATCTTTTTAGCTGTTTCTTTTATCAGTTTTTGGCATATTTCTAAAAATAAACCTGAACATTTCTTTAATATGTATGATCCAAAAATTGACGGTAAGTGATTTTACCATGTCTCGATAATTTTATAAGTAATATAAACCATCGCTAAAATTCTACTAATTATTCAACATAAATTCCTGGTTTCCCAAATTTAGCCCTTTTAGCTTTATTCTCAGGATCATATTTTTCTTTATCATAAATAGCGAAAACTTTCACTTTTTCAAAACCCAATTCTTTCTTTAAAAAATCAATAGCCTCTTGTACGAACAATAACTCTTTTTCCGATACTACATAAAGATACAGATTCTTGTTTTTATTAGAAAGTTTTATAACCTGTTTTATATCATTGAAGGTATTCATTAAGGCGTCTTCATACTTGAGTATTTCTTCATCGATTTTTTTCTCATCATATGCAGGCCATTTTTCTATTGATATCAACCTAGTCTTGCTCATCCTTTTCCATATTTCTTCTGAAATGAATGGCGCATAAATACTAAGAACTTTTGTTATGATTTCTAAAGCTTCATTTATTATCGCCTTATTTTTTTCTTCATTCCTTTTTAAGTACCAATGTAAATCATTCCACATAAAGTGGAAAAGTGTTAAAGCAGATCTATTTTCAGCATTTTCTAAATTTTCAGTCATTTTTTTCAAATGATTCTGGAATCTTGACAACAACCAAATATCAATAGGTCTTTTTAACATAATTTTACCTTTGTCATAGTATTTATCGACTAATTCGTACAATGATGAGAGTTTATTTTTCCATGATATGACATCTTTCTCAGACCAATTTGCATCATTCAATCCTTCAACTGAATCCATTAAAGCTATTCTAGTTGCATCAGAACCATATTTTTCTAGAGCATCTTTCAGTATGATAAAATTGCCTTTAGACTTGCTCATTTTTTCTCCTTCTATATTCAGCATACCATTTACAGTGAATGATTTTGGCCATTTCTCAGGATTATCTGGCCAGATGGCAGTATGATGGAATATGCAGAATGTTAAGTGGTTAGGTATCAATTCTTTTGCAGAGCCTCTCAAATCAAACCCATACCAATATTCAAATTCCTTTCTCATTTTTTGCAAGATTTCTTTACTTATTCCTGTATCATCGGATATTTTTTTAACATCGCCATTTCCATGAAAAATAAATTCAAAAACGTTATCATTCAACTGATCTGGTTCAATATTCTCGAAATTTATGTAATTAGCGATTGTATAAAATGCCATATATATAACAGAATCGCTTAGTGTCTCTACAATCCATTCTTTATCCCACGGAAGTTTTGTTCCAAGACCAGATTTTCTAGCGCATGCTTTTTCTTGCAACCATTCTATTGTTGCTTCGAAGTTTTTTCTTCCAGCTTCCGGATAAATTTTCATATTTCTTAAACATAACCTTGCCTTTTCTTTCCATCTTTCATCAGAAAAATTCAAGAACCATTGATTTTCTAATATTTTGACATGACACTTTGTACCACATCTGCATATAACTTCATTTGAAGGTTCCCACATGTTTGATACTGCGTTAATTTTCTGAAAATCATGCGCTAATTCATCTTTTACTTGGGATACTTTCATACCTTGATATTCTCCACAGTTTTCTCTTAAAACACCTTGATGAAATTCTTTTTTATAAAGTAGATTAGTTGCTTTTTCGAGTTTTTCTACTTCATTTTGATTTTTTATGTCTAGTTCTTTACATAAATCAATAGCAGGATGCTCACCTAAACCCTCTGTCTTTACGACGGATATAGGTTTAATTTCTCTAACTTCCTTAACGTTTATTCCAAACTTTCTAAGATAACTTTCATTTTCGATTAAATCTCTTAACCCAATATAATCATAGGGTGCATGAGATGGTACTGACATTACAAGGCCTGTTGCATTATCAGGGTTGACAAAACCAGCAGGCAATATCAAGATTTCGTTCATTAATATCGGATTTATGCAATGTTTTCCGACTAATTCTTTTCCTTTTATTTCTTCTTTTATCGTAAAAGATTTCATTTGACCCTTCAATTTTTCAGCACAAGGTTTACTGACTATCCAAGTTTCTTTATCAGATTTAATTTTTACATAAGTTGCTTCTGGATTTATCCAAACATTTGTCACTCCATAAATGGTTTCTGGTCTTAACGTTGCCATTGATAATATTTCACCGGAAGGAAGCCTAAATTTAAATAAAATATAATTAACAGGAGTTTCACCTTCTCCTTTCAATCTGTCGTGATCGCCGGTAGGACTTTCACAGTGAGGACACCAAATAACTGGGTGAGTACCTTTAACAACATAACCTCTATCTTTTAATAAGCGATACTGCCATTCTATAAATCTGTTAAATGGGGGATCTATGGTAGTGAAACTTCTTCTCCAATCTACACTCACACCTAAAGCTTGTGCATCTTTTTGTATCCTTTTTTGCCAGTATCGAACGATAAATTTAGGTGATTTGAATTTCTCTATATCTTTTTCAGATACACCAGAATTCAGTAATATTTTCTTCTGAATAGGATCGCCCTTTTTTAACCTCTCTGTTGCACCGACTATAGGCTCTCCTGTGGCATGAAATGCGAATGGGAACAGAACATTAAAACCTTGCATTTTTCTAAATCTAGCCATTATATCCAATCTCGTTAAAGTGAACGCATGACCTAGGTGTAATGGACCGTCAAGATAAGGGAATGGGAAATTAACAAAGAATTTCTTTCTTTCATCTGGGTTTGCTTCAAATATTTTTTCGTCTGCCCATTTCTGTCTCCATTTTTCCTCTATTTCTTTGGATATTGGAGCTACTATACTAAATCACCTTAGTCTATGAATAAAAAATAGTAAATAAAAAACTAATGGTTAATCTTTTAAATACAATAGTTATCTGTATTTTATGGTTATGAAAAATGTAACTGTAGCTGTGGCACAACTCGGAATAACCCCCAGTGTCAGAAAAAATACAGAGAAAATTAGGCATTTTATTAAACTTGCTAAATCTAAAAATGCCGATATTATTTGTTTTCCTGAAACTTCCTTAAAAGCAGAGCCTATTGACATAAAAGATCCTAAAATAAAAGAAATTCTTTCGGAATGTAAAAAAAATTCTATTTGGTGCATTATAGGTGATTTCATTAAAGAGAGAAAACACACTTATAACACGATGTTGTTGATCGATAGAAAAGGTAAATTAGTTGGTAAACATAGGAAAGTTTTTGTTTGTGAAGATAACCCATTCGTGAAAAAAGGTTATGAATTTAAAGTTTTTTCTACTGAATTAGGTAAAATAGGAATAGCTACTTGTTGGGATGTTGCCTATCCTAATACTATTCACACTATGGCAAAAAAGCAAGCAGATATTATTTTCTGTCCGATGTACTGGTGCTATGATATATGGGCGCATAAAAAAAATCATTTGATTGAAGAGAAAAAAATATTAGAATCTCTGATATTGACAAGAGCATATGAAAATTTAGTTTACGTAGCTTTTTGTAGTCCATTTGTGAAAACTGAAAAAAAGCTCGTACCTTATTCTGCTATAGCAGATCCACATAAAATAATAAAAGAAATATTCAATAAAGAAGGATTGATATTAGCTAATCTTCATGTTCATGAATTGCATAAAATTAGGCAAAGGTACAAAAAAGATTACAAAAAAAAATTATTTTGAAATTTTCTCAACTTCATGATATATATGATTTACTAATATTTTTGAAATTCTTTCCATATCTCTATTATTTCTGCTTACCAGACTGATAGACGGACAACCATTCACTTCAATAATATACCAATTTTTGTCTTGTTTGATAAAATCTAAACTGCACCATTTCATTCCAAAAGCTCTCGGTGCTTTTTTGCATATATCTCTTAATTTTTTATCGGGTCTAAAAACTCTATAATGCTCTGTTTCTTTGCTCCCTGTTTGTTCCCAAGTTTTTCCTTTTATAGCAACGCCTTGTATAGACTTATCTCCTATCATAAAAACTTTATAACCAACACTTCCATGTTCTATAAATTTTTGCACAATAACAGGAGAGATCGGATTTTTATTTATTATTTTTTTTATTTTGTTGCTGAATTCTTCAAAAGTTTTTGCTCTTTCAACGCATAAACCCTTATCTGAAAATACCGCCTTTATAACTATAGGACCTTCGACAAGTAATTTTTTTATTTTTTCTTTGTTGTAATTTAATTTTTTTGAAACTAGATAGGTCACAGGTGTGGGCATTTTATGTTCTAAACATTCGAGATAAAACATCCACTTGTCTTCTTGATAATAAAAGGAATGACTGGAATTAATGACTTTTACTTGAAACTCCTCGAAGGATTTTGATAATTCTATTCCTTCCCAAGTAAATGGCTCATAAACAGCACCATTCACTATTAATTTACAAAGTTTAGCTTGTTTTTCAATTTGATTTGGGTCATCCTGCTTTTCCAAAGGAAAAAGTATCACATTAAACCTTTTTTTCAGTTGCCTAATTAAAATCTTATCATCAAGGCTATTATCAGATTCAGGATAAACGTACCCAATCGTATATTTTTTCGCCATATAATATATAATCTGCTTTTATAGTATATTTTGTTATATTAAGCTCAAAATTAATAATTTATAAAAATACTATGTTTAGTATGTATATCGGGCCTGTAGCTCAGCTTGGACAGAGCAGCAGCCTTCTAAGCTGATGGTCGTGGGTTCAAATCCCATCGGGCCCATTTTAAGATTTATGGAAAGATAGAGTTAATTTCTATAAAAATAAACTATAATTAATGAAACTGAAAAGAGAATTAACTTTTTTTGACATGACAAATATAGTCATTGGCTCAATTGTTGGAGCTGATATTTATATAGCATCTGCATTAACTGCAGGGCTTATAGGACCATTCTCTATAATAGTTTGGTTGATTGCAGGCTTACTTGCTATGATAATTGCGATAATTTTTGCTTACTGTAGCTATTATGTTCCAAAAGTAGGTGGGCCCTTTGCATATGTCTCTAAAGCTTTTGATAGATTTTTTGGTTTTCTTACAGGTTGGAGTATGTGGCTTGCAGAACTCATGGGTTTAGCAGTTTTTACTATAGCTTTTGTGAATTATTTGCTATATTTCCTTCCACTAAACTCTTTTCAGCAAATTACAGTAAAAGGATTGTTTCTATTTTTTATTACTTTTACTAACATAATTGGAGTTAAAGCTGCTGGAAAAATAAATGATGTTCTAACAATCGTAAAACTATTTCCACTTTTTTCATTAATTTTTCTCGGAATTTTATTTCTTGTTGTCAATCCTCAAAACATTTCTGCAAATTATTCCCCTTTACTTCCATTAGGTTTAGGAAATTTTGATAAATCTTTAATCCTAATATTTTGGGCATATGTTGGTTTTGAGCTAGGAACACTACCGGCAAGTGAGGTCAAAAATCCTAAGAAAACAATACCGAAAGCAATTATAACTGGCATGATAATTGTAGCATTGTTCTATATTTTCGTCAACTTTGTTGTTTTCGGATTAATTAATTGGAAAGATTTGACTAGAACTTCAACTCCACTAATTTTAGCAGGTTCTATAATTTTAGGAGGATCAGGAGCAATACTTATGGCGATGGGTGCATTAATTTCAGCTTCTGGAGCTGACGAATCTGGAACGCTCGGCACCGCTAGATTATCTTTTGCTATGTCTATCGATGGTTTATTTCCTAAAATTTTCTCTAAAGTCCATTCAAAATATAAAACACCTTATATGGCATTAGCGATCCAAGGGGCAATTGCATTTATTTTTTCAATTTTTTCAAGTATAATTAGACTAATTTCATTCGCTGTTTTCAATCTTGCATTTTCTTTTCTTCTAACATGTTTTGCTTTAATCATACTTAAAAGACGCAAAGAAAAAAAATTATATGGTCAAAATATTCTTCCTTGGATTGGAATTGGAATATGTTTGTATTTGCTTTATTCTACTTCTTTTTATGATAAAATTATAGGTGCAGCATTAATATTGTTCGGTATCCCTCTCTACGTATTTTTCTCACCAAAAGTTACTATGAATGATTTACAAAAATTATTCCTTTCTGAAGAGGCCATATTCTCAAGAAGATTGGAAAGAAAAGAAAGATTTTTAGCAAATTTCATCAGATTATTACATAAAGCATATAATAAGGTTAAATCATCTCACTTTGTTAAAAATTTATTAACAGGTTAGTATATTCTTACTATGACATCCGAAAGAATGGAAGTTTTAATGAGAATTGTAGTTGGCATAATATCTGGTATAATATTGGGAATATGGAAATTTGTTATATCAGTGTTAGTAGTATTCCACTGGTTCTATGTTATAATAGTGGGTAAGAGGAACCCAGACCTTGCTAATCTTTCGAATCAATATTGTACACAAGCATACAAATTTGTTAGATACATGACATTCGTGACAAATGAGAGGGTATTCCCATTTGAACAGTTGGGTAAGAATACCTTGCCAGTTGACATTAAAAAGAAAAAATGATTCATCGCAACAATACTCGCACAAACATAATTTGGAATAATGACCTTTGATTAATCATGTATAGAACTGGCATAGTTAATCTTCCTTTACATTCTGGTAAAGCTCCAAGATGGTTATTTGAAAGAATGGTGAAATTAGCTGAAAAAACTAGTGACATTCTTGTTTATGAATTTGGGCAGAAAGAATTTTTGAATAGAATGAGTAATCCATTCTGGTTCCAAGCGTTTTCTTGTGTTCTGGGTTTTGATTGGCATTCTAGCGGAACTACTACGACTACTTGTGGTGCATTAAAAATTGCCTTGAATAAATCAAACTTAGGTATAAAAGTTGCAGGTGGAAAGGGAAAAGCTTCAAGAAAATCAATCGAAGAAATAGAAAAATTTTCAGATGAACTGTCTTTATCTTATAAAAAAATCGAAGAAATGAAATATTCTAGTAAGATGGCAGCAAAAGTCGATAATGTTTGTGTGCAGGATGGATATCAACTTTATCATCATTGCTTTTTCTTTACAGAAAATGGTGACTGGATTGTTGTTCAACAAGGTATGAATGAAAATTACGCTAGAAGATATCATTGGCTATCTTTCAACGTAAAAAATTTTATAGAAGAGCCACATGCTGCAATTTGTTGTGACAGAATCGAGAATGAAGTTTTAGATATGACATCAAAAGAAAGTAGAGAAACTAGGAAAATTAGTGTTGACTTAATCAATGACAATCCCATTCACTTGAAAAAATACTTTCTTCCGAATAATCAAAGCATGCTAACAGATTTTTTCTATAAAATTGAGAACTTTAGTATGCCAAAACATCACCCGATATTTAATATTGATATAGGAAAGAATGGAATTGATGTGTTACAAAAAGCGTATGAGATACAACCTAAAAATTATGAAGAACTTGTTGCCCTCAATGGTATGGGTCCTAAAAAAATCAGAGCTTTAGCATTAATATCTAATTTAATTTTTGGAAGTAAAATGAGTTGGAAAGATCCAGTTAAATACACCTTTACTCATGGTGGGAAAGATGGATTTCCATATCCAGTCGACAGAGAAACTTATGATAATTCAATACAAATATTGGAAGATTGTATAAATCAAGCAAGATTAAACAAACAAGAAAAAATAAGTGCATTCAAAAGACTAAATTCATTCATAGAAGATTCAACACTTGAAAAATAACCAATTTTTTTCTTGACCTTTGAATTTTACGAGACAATAGCGACCTTTTAATTTATTACCATTTATTTGAACAATTATTTTATCTGCTGTTTTTTCTTCTATACTATAAGTTCCTTTATCCCATATTTCAACAGTGCCAGCTCCATATAACCCTTCAGGGATAGTTCCTTCAAAATTTGCATAATCAATAGGATGATCTTCCGTTTCAACAGCCAAACGTTTCTCTCCTTTATTTTTTGGTGGTTCTTTGGGTATTGCCCAACTTTTTAGAACACCCCCCATCTCTAATCTCAGATCGTAATGTAAATGAGAGGCATTATGTTTTTGTATGACATAGATATTATTTTCACCTTTTTTTACCTCACTCTTTGGTTCGTTTGTCTTCTCAAAATTTCTTTTCTTTGAATATTCTTCTAAAATCATATCATCTAATTTTGATTTGACAATACACAATTAAAAATATTAGTTATCGAAAATTCATAATAAAATTATGAAAAAAATAACTAAGGATAAGATCACAGCATATTTTTTAACAATAATTATACTTCTTATTTTATTCTACATATTTTTATTTGATTTATCCAATTACTGTGGAAGATAATTTATTCATGTATAAAAATTTGATGAATTTTCACTGATTTGTTTAAGAAAAAACATTCCAAAGATTAAATTTTTAAAAAATATTTTTCCAAAAAAATATCTTTAAATAGTTGTATAAAACAATATTATGAGAATTAAAAATGAAGGTGCTAGAAATGGCAGATTTTGATGATGAAGAAGAAATGGGAGATGAAGAAGAGGAAGGAGACGGCTCGGAAGAAGAAGAGTAAATGACCAGTTTTCAATCAATTTTTTCTTTTTGTTTTTTTAAACTTTCTTTTAGAATTCTGTAGAAGTTTATAATTATATGATTAAAAGACATAGACTTAGAATAAATGATTAACTTTAATAACTATAAGAGAAAAATAAAAATAGAATGACGAGACTAATCGTTTTAACTTCTGGAAAAGGTGGAGTTGGGAAGACTACTTTAACTTCTAATCTATCTGCTGCATTATCTGAACTAGGTGAAAAAGTAATAGCGATGGATGCAAATTTAACAACACCCAATCTAGGTTTACAACTCGGAATGCATTTAGCTCCGAATACTTTGCATGATGTTCTTAAAGGAACAATCCCATTAGAGAATGCGATATACCCTCATCCATATGGCTTTAAAGTAATACCTGCTGGCTTAAGCTTAGATGATTTAAGGGGCGTAGATGTTGGTAGACTGCCAGAAATTAGTTTAAAACTTCTTGGCAAAGCTGATTATATAATAATGGATTGTGCCGCTGGTCTGGGTAGGGAAGCTATTTCCGCGCTATCAGCTTCTGATGAGGCTATGATAATCACTAATCCTGATTTACCATCTGTGGCAGATGCATTAAAAGTCATAAAAATTGCTCAAGAATCTAATGTTCAACTCCTAGGTACAGTCGTTAATAGAATAAAGAATACTAAGAATGAATTAACTCAGTCAGAAATATCTAACATATTAGGGATACCTATAATCGCTGAAATACCGGAAGATAATAATGTTGCGACGAGTATAGCATTAAAGAGACCAATTATAGAATATGCACCTAATTCTCCTGCTGCAATTGAAATTAGAAAATTAGCTGCGTGGCTTACTGGTAAAAGGTATGAACCACCAAAACTAACAGGATCTAAGAATTTATTTTTCAGATTCGTTGAATGGATAAAAAGATAATTTTTAATCAAAAAATATTGAGGAAAGGCATTTATTGAATAAAGATAAAAATAATCGATATGTTGTATAATGATTCTGTTTATGGCAAGGTAAACATACGGGAAAAAGTTATAATAGACTTGATGAATTCTAGGGCAATGCAAAGGCTAAAACATATTAGTCAAGGCGGACCTCTCATATTTCTACCATCGGATCATGCATGGAATAAATCCAAAACTACACGTTTTGAACATTCAATGGGAGTTTATATATTACTAAATAAATTCGATGCTAGTTTGGAAGAACAGATAGCTGGTCTATTGCATGATATTTCTCATACTGTATTCTCCCACAGTCTAGATTTTTTATTCAATCGTAATATTGAACATGATTATCATGAAAACTTTAAAGAAGAAATAATTTTGAACTCAGAAATTCCGAGTATACTTAAAAAAAATGGAATTGATATAAAAATAATTTTGAACGAAAAGAAATTCGGTTTGTTGGAAAGAAAATTGCCAGATTTATGTGCTGATAGAATAGATTATTTTTTCAGGGATTTTAAATTGTACACAGTTTCCGAAAAAGAATTTAAAATCATGTTTGATGCATTAGATGTGTTCAATAATGAAATAATATTCAAAGATAAAAATGCAGCAAGAATTTTTGCAGAAAAATATATACAAGCTAACAGATTGTTTTGGTGTAATGCATTGCAAGCTACTATATTTAAACTAGTTTCAGATGTTGTAAAGTTGGGTTTGGATGAAAATATACTTACAAAAGATGATCTGTTCTCTACAGACGAAATAGTTTATAACAAATTAAAAAATTCTGGTGACAATGAAATTATTGATAAAATAAAATCAATTTCTGAAATTAAAATCATTGAAGATGAGCATGATTATGATTTACATTTAAAAACAAAAGTTAGATACACTGATCCGAAAATAAAAATAAACGAGAAGATAATAACATTATCCAAAATAGACAAATCTTATGAAAAAATAATGAATGATTTTATTCAAAGGGCATCTAAAGGATTCTTTATAAAAATAATAAAATCTTAATGACATAAATTATTTTGATGATCGGATGTCTGAATGTCTTTAATGATTAAATTTTTTATCTCGTCTACGTAATCAAATAATTTTCTATCTCTTTGATATTTTTCTCTTGGCCTAGGAATGTTGATTTTTATATCACTCAGTATCTTACTAGGTCTCATAGAAAGTACTAATATCCTATCTGCCATGAAAACGGCTTCTTCTATAGAGTGGGTAACCATAATTATGTTGTCAGTAACATTTGATTTATCTGTCCAAATATTAAGCACTTCTTTTCTTAAAGTTTCAGCAGTTAGTGCATCCAAAGAGGAAAATGGTTCATCCATTAACATTATTTCTGGCTCCAAAGCTAATGCTCTTGCTATTCCAACTCTTTGTTTCATACCCCCTGATAATCCATGGGGGCAAATATCCTTAAAATCTTCTAGACCAACATCCTTCAAGAAACGCGTTGCTATCTCTCTTCTTTCTTTTGATTTGAAACCATGCATTTCTAAAGGAAGTTCTATATTTTCTAAAACAGTTTTCCAAGGCAACAAGCCAAACTGCTGGAATACCATAGTTATTTCTGGTGTTGTGGCAAGTAATGGTTTGTCATGAAAAAGAACAACTCCTGAATCAGGTGTTTCAAGGCTTGCTATTATTCTCAGCAATGTAGATTTACCACAACCTGAAGGTCCTACTATGGCCAAAAACTCATTTTTATCTATATCAAAGCTAACATTGTCTAAAACAAGAATCTTTTTAGTGTTGATAAAATTTTTTATTATATTTTTTACTTCTAATAATGCCATATTCAAGCCTCGATTTCATATTTTTCAGTTTTCGCAAGCAATTTTTTCCAAATAAATTTTTCCATTAATATAACAATACTTGATATTACAAAAAGAATAAAGATTAACAATATAGTATTTCCTTCTTCATAACCTTCTTTGCTGAGAAATGAACCTAAACCTGGGATAGAAATAACTTCATTCCCATGAGGCATATATTCTGCAAATATTACAGTATTCCATCCAGTTCCCCATGCAAGAATACTGCCAGTGACTATAGCTGGCATTATTGCAGGAAGAATAATATGTTTTATTCTTTTAATTCCCTTAAAACCAAAAATTTTTGAAACTTCTCTGGTCTCTTCTGGTATACTCTTTACAGCAACCACAATGTTTAGAAACATGTACCATATCATATCCAATACAAGCATGGTGATTGCGGTTACTTCAAGACCTAATCTACCTCCAACAAAATGACTTACGTATACGGATAATATTGGAAACAAAGCAAGAATTGGAACTGCTTGGCCTATGTCATATAAAGGATAAAATACCATTGCAAATTTCTTTTTTTCTGCTGCTAAAACTCCCATAAAAATTGCAATGCCCAATGCGATTATATACGCAATACTCAATCTTGATAACGTGAAAAATGCATACACAGGTAATTTAGAAATTTCTGGGACAAGTATATTTTTTTCTACGATATCAATAGTAGGAATTTTTTTCATGATGTAAAAAATGACTGAAAAGAAAATAACTGCAACTATAATTATCGATATGAGCCTTTGATGAGTAGTATAAGCCCTGGTTTTTGATTTGGATACAACTCGATGTCTAAATTTGAATTGAATTGTAAGGCGTTTTTTATTATGTTTCTCATTATGTGGAAGACCAAAGAATCCTAACTTTATCATATGTGCATACCCACTAACCTTGTCTGTCAGTCTGTGCCATATCAAATAATTGATAAAAAGCACGATAGATGTTATCAATATGAGGATTGTAGCCGATAGATTAACATCATTATATACATATGCGGATTTTGCTAGGAATGATCCCAATCCAGGCAAAGATCTAACTTCACCTGCGTATGTTATATATTCCGCTGCTATCATGAAAAACCAACCGTCACACCATGCTAAAAAACTTCCAGAGATTATTGCAGGCATTATCGCCGGTATCATCACATGCCTGATAAACTGAAATCCCTTTATTCCGAATGATTTTGCAGCATCGAGAATGTTTATAGGTATACTTCTTGCTGAATCATATACGCCAAAAAATATCGCCCAGGTCATTGAAGTAAATAAAAGAAAAATAGAAGCCATTTCTAGGCCTATTATACCTGGAATTATTCCAAGAATTATGACTATTACTGCAGGAAAATAACCTAAAATTGGGATTGATTGTAATATATCGAATGTTGGTGTGATTATTGCAGAAATTTTTTTATTCACTGCTGATCCTATACCGAAAGTTAATCCTATAGCAAGTGATAAAAAATAAGCAATAGATATTCTTAATAAACTCCTGAAGGTGTAATAAGGCAAGTTTGATATTTCAGGGTTTTTTATTGAATTCATGATAGAAAAATACAATAATGTTAATAGAGCAGAGCCTATAACAAAACTAATCAAATATCTTCTCCTAGATTTATTCATAAATACTAAAATATTTTTTCATTGGTTTAAAATTTTCTTCATGAAATTTTCCAATTTACTGAAAGCCTCTTCCATCAATTCTACTGGCGGTAAAATTACAGAACGAAAATGATTTTTTCCATAAACAGGATCAAAACCAGAACCATATGATATTATCAAGCCAGTATTTTCAAGAACTTTTAAACAAAATTCCTTATCATCTTTCCATTTACTTTCAATATCAACTTTTGGGAAAATATAGAATGCACCCTCAGGTTTTTGTGCGCTTATACCATCTATTTCATTCAATCTTTTGTAGGCAAACTCCGCTCTTTCTTTTAATTTTCTATTCATTTCCTTGATATGGTCTCTCGGGCCTTTGAAAGCAACTGCACAAGCCTTCATTATCGGTGTACATGCGCATAATCTTTGTCTCGATTCAGAAAAAATAGCATTCTTTAAATCACTCAATTTATCAGTAGGATCATTGAAGAACATATATCCGCATCTCCACCCTGGCATAAGATAAGCTTTTGAAAATCCATTCAAACCTATAACAGGAACATCTTTTGCTAGAGAAGATACTCCAAAATGTGGAGTTTTTCCAAAGATTAACTCATCATAAATTTCATCTGAAATAAGAATTTTATCATTTTCCGCTGCAATGTCAACAATTTGTCTAATAGTAGATTTATCATAAACTGCACCAGTTGGGTTATTAGGATTTATTATCACTATTGCCTTAGTCCTTTCATTCACTTTTTTCCTTAAATCATCTATATCAGGTTCCCATTCATTTTCTTCATTATTTTTGTAACTATTCGGCTTTCCTTCTAAGAATTTTATCCATTCAATATACGGCGGATAAGCTGGTCCAGGTAGTAGTATTTCATCTCCTTTTCCAGGTTCGATTAGTGCACCGAAAAGAAAAACTAAACCTTCACTAATCCCTTCAGTAATTAAAACATCATCTCTCGTTAAAATCAGATTATTCTTCTTATTTTCTCTTTCTACTATAGCTTGAATTAATGCCTCGTCTCCTTGAGAATCAGAATAGAAACCAGATTTTCCCCTCACGACTTTAATAAGTTCTTCTTTAAGATATTCTGGGGTGTCAAAATCAAATTTATTTGGGTCGCCTGTGTTGAAATAATATATTTTCTTTCCTTCTTTTTCCAATTTCTTAGCTACGACTACTAAATCCCTTATCGGTGATTGTAAATTTCTAGATCGAGAACTAGGTTGCATAAAATCTATTATAAGAAGTGATTATTTAATAATTTCTATCAAAAATAAAGAAAAGTTTATAATTATTTGCTTTGAAAGCTTTTGAATTTAATTATACCAAAAGGACATATGGTAGATTTAGTAACCAACCTCGATTTCTGGGATAACGGGGAAATTGTCTCTTTGGATAAACCAATTATACATGCTGACGAACATTCTACAAATTATGCTACTAAAGGTTTTGAGGGAGGTTGTACCCATAAAAGACCTAATAATGTTGTAATTTTTAGACCAAAACCTCGTTTTGTGAGATTTCGTGAAGATACAGCGAGAGAATTGTTTTTGGATGTTAAATGGTCACCTGAGCAACTTTTAGAAATAACAAAAGATTTGATAAGAAGGAATGAAGCTAAAATAAAGAGTGGGGAAATTATAAGATATCCTTTTAGAGGTGAAGTAGTAGAATATAAAGAATCCCCTGACCGATGGTATATCAGGCCACATGTGCGACATGCCGCAAGATCTTTAGGCGTTTATACACCACCCGAACCTAAGGTATTTATTTATATTGCACCATTTGGCAAATATCATGGTGATGCATTAAAAAATGGTGCAAAATTAAAGATAGTTGAAGAAACAAGAATTGATCCACGTGCCTTCTCTTCAGCGGCTAAGGGCTCTTTATTTTATGCAATTGGTTTTAAAGCAATTGCAAAAGCCAAAATGGAAGATCCAAGTATTGATGAAGTAATTTTACCTGATATGTGGGGATACGTAGCAGATGGTTCTGGTGGAAATGTATCAATGATAAAAGGTGGAGTTTTATATGTTACACGATTGCATTCATCACTCAACGGAATTGTTAAACAATCTATAGTTGAACTAACTCAGAATGAATTGGGGATGAAGATAAAAGAAACCGATATATCACCTAAACAAATTTATCAAGCCGATGAAGTGTTTTTAACTGGAAATGCTGCTCAGATTACACCAGTTAGGGAAATAGATGCTCATTTAATAGGTGATGGATTACCAGGGCCTTATACTCGAAAACTTCAAGATATGTTTTCCGGTATTGTTTTAAACAATCCTAATCTATTTCCAAATTGCAGTAAATATCAGGATTGGATGGAACCAGTTTATCCTGAATCATAAAACTTGAAATTCTAATCTCTGTTTCCCACTACCTTTACTTTCTCTCTTAATAATTTTTAAAGTACCAATTTCTTTCAGATTGTTAACGTGTAACCCCCCACATGGCATCTTCGGCAGATCATCAATCTGTGTCCATCTAAAATCAATTTTTACTTCATCACACCAACATTTCACTGAAAGGTTTTTGCTTATCAATTCATTACATTTATCTTCTAGTTTTTGTTTAATCTCAGATGTTATCATTGGTTCATAAAGCAAGTCTATTCTAGATTTATCTTCGTCTATGTTACTACCAACTGCTTTAATACCGGGATCTAATAGCATTTGACAAACATTGAACAAAAGATGTGCAGCAGTATGCATTTTCATGAGTTTAAATCTCCTATCCCAATCTATTTTGCATTTAACTTCCTGCCCAACTTTTAAATCCGGCTGAGTTTCTAGAATGTGTGTTATTTCATTTCCTTCTTTCTGCGTATCAATTACACGATGATTTTCTATAAAACCTCTGTCGCCTGATTCACCGCCTGATTGAGGATAAAATATTGTTTTATCCAAGAAAATTTTATTTCCATTTATTTTAATTATTTTAGATATAATTTCTCTCGTGTAAGGTTCACTATAGAATAATTTTTCTGCCATAATCACTTAATTTTCTTTCAAATTATATATATTGTAATCTGCTAGATAAATAGAAATTAGTCTATGTAATTCTTCCTTAGTTAAGGATTTTCGAACTGGCTTGACATCGCTATCACTTCATAAAATGAAATAAATATTATTTAAGTCTAATGTGCAATAAAAATTGCGCAATTACTTTGCCATTTCATTAACTTTTGTATAGAACTGCATGTCCAAGAATCCATGTCCTGATATGTTCATCGCTATTACACAATCTTTTCCTTCTTTCTTTGCTTTCAATGCTTCATCTATTCCTGCTCTAACTGCATAACAAGATTCAGGTGCTGGTAAAAAGCCTTCATTTTTTATAAACAATTTAGCTGCTTCGAATATTGTTTTTTCATCATTCGGATAAGCTACAGCTTCTATTATGTTGTGTTTTCTAAGCAAGCTAATTAAAGGTGCGGCTCCATGGTATCTCAATCCATCTGCGTATATGGGTTTACCTACGTGCTGATGTCCAAGTGTAAACATCTTCAGTAGTGGCGTTTGTCCTGCATGATCACCAAAATCATATCTGTATTCTCCTTTGATTAGATTTGGTGCAGATTCTGACTGAGCAGCTATGAATCTAATATTTCTCTTTCCTTTTATTACTTCGCCCGCGAATGGCAGTAAAAATCCACCGAAGTTTGATCCTCCACCAAGGCAACCTGTCATTATTGTAGGTTCTTCATCTATCTTTTCAAGCTGTTTCATCGTTTCCAATCCTATTATGGTTTGATGCATCAATACATGGTTAAGAACGCTGCCTAAACAATAAACAGATTTTTCACTCGTTAATACATCTTCTATGGCTTCTGATATCGCTATTCCTAATGAACCTGGATGTTCAGAATCTTTCTTCAATAATTCTTTTCCTACTTTTGTCCTATTACTTGGTGATGCAAAAACCTCTGCTCCAAAAGATTTTATCAAAGTCTTTCTCTCAGGTTTCAAATCATGTGCTGCTCTAACCCAGTATACAGTACATTTTAATCCCATTAAAGATGCGGCATATGCTAAAGCTGAGCCCCACTGTCCTGCACCGGTTTCTGTGACAACTCTCTCATATCCTTGTTCTTTTACGTAGAATAATTGAGCTAATGCTGTATTTACTTTATGCGAACCTGTTGGTGAATAAAATTCGGACTTGTAATACATTCTTACATTTTCTGGTAGATGCAATGCCTTCTCTAATCCCACTGCTCTAAAAAGTGGTCTGGGTCTACCTGCTCTTTGAAAAAGTTCTATTATTTCATCTGGAATTGTTATCCAATTTTCAGTTGACATTTCTTGTTTTAGACATTCTGAATTGAATATTTTAGGTAATAACTGTAATCTGGATTCTCCATCCTCTGGATCTATTGGTGGCGGTAATTTTTCTGGTAAGTCTGGTATTATATTATACCATTTTCTTGGGATCTCTTCTGGTAACAAGTTTATTTGTACGTTTTTCATGTTGTTATTTTACAGAAACAATATTAAATCATTATTGGTCAATTTTTTTGTCTTTCTTTCAAAATTAATTCAGCAGTCTTTTCTAATAGTGCTTCATATTCATCATTTCCAAGATTTACAGGTATTAAAAATTCAGGTAAAGGTTTATCACCAAAAATCTTTAAATCAACTCCTAATTTTTTAGATAATTTTATATCTTTTAGTAATTCTTGCAATATTCGTTCTCTTTCACTAATACTAACTAGAAAATATTTTGCAAAATTTAATGGAATTTTTCTGCGAAATTTTATTTCAGGTCTTCTTATAATATAATCAATTTGTCTCTTATAATAATTTAAAATTTCAGTGTCGATTAAAATTAATCCCCCAAATGTTCTTTCACAAAATCCTGAATAATTTAATGCATAATTTGTATCTATTGAAGCACAAAAAGTTAGTTTTCCTTTATATGTTCCAGATTCCTTCCCTTCCGAATTTACTCCTATCAGACCTTTCTGTTTTATGTAACTTCTTATTAAGTCTAACATTGAAGGGGCATATTTTGTAGGTCGGACACCACAATATAAAAAAGTCCCTATTTCATGTAAACCACCAAAAAGTTCATCTAATACTTCTTGGTGATTGGCAAGTTTTTCAAAAATTGTCATGATTTATAAACAATTAAAAAAAGATTTAAAATCAATACAATTATTTTATCAAATCAAATAATAAACCAACGCAAATTTCGCAAGCAGAAGTAGGCATTCCCAATTCCCAATTTGTTAAAACTTGTGGATGAATTTCACCAAATCTCCCTAAAGTTTTATCACCAATAACTATTTTGCCTGCTCTTCCAGGAATGAAACATGGTAACTCACTCTCTTCAATTCTGTAATCCTTAATTTTTAAATTACTCAATATATTCTCAACCACAGATTTTATTTCAGAAAAACTAGCTTTTGAATGACTTAAAACTATAGATAATCGTCTCTTTGTCTTAGCTCCTGTATCAGCAGAATCATCTAATTCTATAACATCTCCAAGTTCAAAAATATTTTGTGGATATTCTCTATGTCTATTTCTCCATAGTATTTCTATCAAACTTGGTAATAACCAACTTCTTATTATTGAATAATCTTCAGTCTTAGGATTTGCCATCTTTATTAAATCTTTCTCTTTCATCAACATTTTTTTGTAAGAATTCTCCTTGTTAGTTAGCATAAAAGTAACAACTTCTTGTAAACCATAGCCTACCAAAAATGATCTTAATTTTTTTGTGAAAGATTCCAATTCATTCTCTTTCCCAATCGTTGATATATTCGGAATTTTTGGTTCAAACCTGTCGTAACCGTAACCGATCGCAATTTCTTCAACTAAATCCATCGCATGCATTATATCAGTTCTATAACAAGGTATCAAAACTTGTAAGTTCTTATTAACTTCAATCGCATCTAATCCCATCTTTTGTAAATATTCAATCATCTCATAAATGCTCAAGTTTAAACCAAGCAATTTATTCACATAAGCAACTTCTAGGTTCATCATCATCTTTTTAAGATTGGGTGTTTCTATGATGCCGGAGGGATACTTTACTTTTACTGCATTTATCATCCCATCTCTATCTGCCAAGGCAGTGACTACAATATTCAGAACTTCGTTTATTGTTTTCTCATCAGTTCCTGTGACATCGATAAAAAGATTTTTTGTATTTTCATCAATCATAGTATGAATAGAATTTATTATAGGTGGCATCGCCATTACTTTATCGTCTGAATCGATCAGTATCGGATAACGTTCTCTATCCTTTATAACATAACCATAATCCTTGCCCTTTGAAGTCTTCCCTAAAATTTCATCTAGAGTCATTTCTTCTTTTTCACCAAGTGGAATGAATTTGAAAGATTTTTCTTTTGTCGTATAATTAGCAGGGAATTTTATTTTATCCAAGTCATGGATTCCTATTGCGGCCTTACATCGTTTTCTGCAATGCGTGAGATGTAATTTTTCCTGTATCTGCATTAAAGATTTTATTAGTTCATCTGTTAAAGTCAGATCAGTAACAACAGCACAAACGATAAATGGTCTAACATCTTTAGTTGAACTGTCGACTGAAACAAGATATATCGATTTTTCAGTTTTGTATTCTCTTAAACCTGTTTTAATATTCATAAATGATGAGAATGCCCTAGCCAAACCTTCTACAGATAGCATATCGGGTCTATTTGGATTGACTTCAACTGAGAATTCATTCCCTTCAATACCTTCCCATGAAACCCCTATCATAGGCAGCCTATTTTCTATATCTTCCATGGACATATCTTTGCCTAACAAATTGCAGAAGTCATCTTTGTTTACAGTTATAACAGGCACTGGTTCACCTAAATATACTTTTCATTTTTTTGTCTTAAAATAATGCTGTTCAATCATCTTTTTCGAAGGTACATACATCGGTTCAGGTAAATCTTTTGGGTCAAACCATTCCCATTTTTCTATTTCATCTGGTTCCATCGCTTTAGGTTCGCCTTTTATTATTCTGGATTTTAATCCAAAGGTGATATAAATTACTCCATTTATGTCGTCCTCATTTTTTGTTATTAATTCTAAGTCTTCTATTTCTAATCCAGTTTCTTCTTTTGCTTCTCTTTTTGCTCCATCAATATAATGTTCATTCGATTCTAATTTACCACCGATTAGAGTCCAAGTTCCATTAGCCCAACCTTCACATCTTCTACCGAGTAAAATTTTCCCATCTCTTTCTATTAAGACACCTACACCACGTTTAACTATTTTTTCATTCATTTTCTCACCAGACTTTTAACTACTTTTATTCCTAAATTTCTTGCTTCTTTTAAAACTTCTTTATTCTTTAAAATATCAGTCGGCTTTGTAGCAGAAGCCAATAATTTTCCCACAACTTTCATTTTTTGAATTTCACAAAAAATTTTAATTTGTTCTACAGCATTTTCGATAGAACCTTCATTTAATTTCATTCCACCCACGCAAATTATTGCTGCTTTTTTATCCTTCAAACCATTATTGTGATAAAAAACATTTGTTCTGTCTATTAAATTTTTGAATAATGCTGTCACATTGTTATAGTAAGTTGGACTGCCAAAAATTATGGCATCTGATTCTAACATTTTTTTATAAATCTCTTGCATATCATCATTTATGTGACATTTACCAGTTTTCTCGCAAGTTAAACAGCCACCACATAGTTTGATGTTTTTTTCTCCGAGTAGGATTAATTCCACGTCAGCATTTGCCCCTTTAGCACCTTTTAATGCTTCTATTAAAAGAGTTTCCGTATTTCCTTTCCTAGGAGATCCACATATTCCAATAATTTTCATAAAATCTCTATTTAATTAATTCCAAATTACCATTTAAAATGATAGGTTTAACAGTCTCGAGTTCGTCCATTATGTAAGAAAAATTTTCATGTCTAGGAATAGGATTCAGAAAGAATATTTTTTTCTTGTAATAGTATGCAAATATTATTTCTGCAAAAGTATTACCACCGATATAGTTCTTTATTCCATTCTTCTCTGAATTAACGACTAAAATGGCGTCGCTTTTTAGAATTTTATTAAAGTGTTCAACAAGTAACTTGGGTTTAAGCTCGCCTATAAATTTTTTTCTATCATGTTTTTTTGCGCGAATTTCCTGAAAACTTAAATCAGTCCATGCAAGAGAGTAAACTTCATGTCCTTTTTCTTCCAATTCATCTCTTATTTTCTTGATTTCAGGCACAAAATGTGTGCTCCCGCATATGGTTATTATCATCAAATCACTATTAAATAATTCAATTATAATTTTAAAAATTTAGGTAATTCTGCTATAGAAGATATAATATTTTTTACTCCATTTTCCCTAAATTCTTCTTCTTTTACATCACCAGTTAGAACAGCTATGAATTCCAACTTTGCACTCTTTGCTGATTCATAATCTATCAAAGAATCTCCGACATAAACAGCCTCTTTGGGATTAATGTTTAATCTTCTACAAGCATGTATCAGAGGTTCAGGGTGAGGTTTATGGTTCTTTGTATCATCTGCAGATATAACAACATCAAATAATTCTAAATTAAACCCAGATTTTTTTAACGGTTCAACAACATAGATTTCCGGTCTGGCTGAGACAATCGCTAATTTAAACCCAGAATTTTTTAATTTTTTCGTTATTTCTACTGCATTTTTGATAGGTGATATTACAATATTTTCTAAATTTCCAACTCTCGAATAGATCTTCTTAAAATTTTCACTATCGATACCTGGCCATAAAGTTTGAATTATAGTACTCCATTCTTTACCGAATAGTCTTAAAATTTCATGCATCGTTGGAACTCTTAATCCTAATTCCTTCGCCGTTTTTTGATGAGTTTCAGCTAAAAATATATTACTATCTAATAAAACGCCATCTACGTCAAAAATTATCGTTGATACTTTCATTTTAACCCCAAAAAATTTGGTAGATCGGATATTGAATTTATTATATTCTTAACTCTTAATTTTTTTAATTCTTCTTCGTTCAACGCTCCAGTTAAAACAGAGATATAGTTCACTTTAGCATTTTTAGCACTTTCAAAATCAAACTCAGAATCACCAATATATAACACTTCCCCAGGTTTCATATTTAATTTTTTACATGCTAGTAAGATAGGTTCCGGTTCAGGTTTATGCTTTTCAGTTTCTTCACTTGTTATTAAAACGTCAAAAATTTTCAAATCATAACCAGCTTCTTTTAAGTTTCTCGTCACTGCATTAATAGAACCGCCTGAGACTACAGCTAATTTAAAACCATGATTCTTCAAACTTTTTATTGCTTCGATTGCGCCGCTAAAAGCTGGTAAAATAAATTTTCTATCCCCCCATATGTTTTTATATGTTTGAACGAGTAGTTTCAGGTCATTATTCGGAAATAAAATTTTCAGTATCTCTTCTTTTGTTTTGCCAAATAAGTGTCTTATTTCAGAATCTGAAGGAATTTTTAATTCTAGTGCTTTTGCAGTTTCTTGATAAAGCTTAATTATGAATTCGTTGCTGTCTATCAACACACCATCCATGTCCAAAAGTATAGCTTTTATTTTCATCTCATCATACCTTTCAATTCATTAAATCTTTTTTCAACTAAATCAGTGTTTGCTATATTCTTTGTCCCAAAATCTTCAACAACAAAAGAAGCAGCAGCCGATGCAAATAAACCAGATTCTAATGCATCATTAGTTTTTGAATATCTTATTGCGAATGCAGCTGCATAAACATCTCCAGCACCTGTTTTATCTACTAAATTTGTGTGATAAACTGGAATTTTATAGATTTTATCGCTAAAAACTATCGATCCATTCTCTCTTAGTGTCATCTCAACTACTTTAGGGCCAAGTTCTGCAATTTCTTTACACATTTCTTCATAAATGGTTTTTTTAGAAATAAAACTACTTTCTAATCTGTTAACTTTGACTAAATCTACATATTTTAAAAATTCAGCCCTTTCTTCCCAAAATTTCATAATAACTTTTTCTTTATTAGATGACCTAAGAAATCCTTGCACATCTAAGGAAATTAATTTTGCATTCTTTCTTGCTTTTTTTACACAATCTAGTGTAATCTCATTAAATACAGAACCTAAATGAATAATGTCCATTTTTCCCAAATCTTTAAAATCTATTTTTCCAGCATCGCTAAGCCAAAATTGTTTTCTTTCTTTTTCTGTATAGTCATTGACAAGATGTGATACTTTCTCGCTATTTTCAAGTTCAACTTTTATTCCGAGATTCCCTAAAAATTTTATCCAGCCATCTAATTCATTATTGCCTCTACTTAGAACAAAGGTATCGCAACCTAATTTTTTTGCAGCAATGGAACTATAGCTAGCGCTACCACCAAACGTTATTATTTCTTTTTCTTTTGTTTTTATAGTATCTTTCGTTATATTTCCAATCACTAAAAATTTCATAATATCAACAAAATGACTATTTTTTAAATAGTTAAAATATCTTTTTCTTTAATTCTATCTAAAAGTTTATAAAATTGAATAAAATAAGTTGTTGTATTATGATAGAAATTAGATTCCATGGAAGAGGAGGGCAAGGAGTAGTTACTAGCGCAGAAATTTTAGCTATGGCTGCATTTAAGGATGGAAAATACTCCCAAGCATTTCCTTTCTTTGGAACTGAAAGAAGAGGAGCACCAGTTGTAGCTTTTACAAGAATAGATGGAAAATTCATCAGAACGAGGGAGCAAATATACAATCCGGATTATGTTGTCGTATTAGATTCAACTTTATTGGGTGTAATAGACGTTACAGAAGGTTTGAAAAATAATGGAATGATAATAATAAACTCGAACAAAGATATTGACCTTAGAAATAAGTTTAAAGTTAAAACAATTGATGCAACTGAAATCGCTTTACGGATAATAGGTAAACCTTTCATTAATGCTCCAATGATTGGAGCTTTAGTCGGAGCGACTGAAGTAGTCGATATAAATTCTGTATTTGATGCAATAAAAGAAAGATTTCCGGATAAAATCGCGGAAATTAATATCAAAGCGGTGAAAGAAACTTATGAAAAAATCAGGGGATAAATTCGAACCTGGTGGGGTAATAAAAGAACCAGGTAGCTCAAAAGAAGTTAAAACAGGATCATGGAGGGTCTTCAAACCTATAGTTACTGAAAACTGTAAAGGTTGTGGTATCTGTGTTCAATTTTGTCCTGAAGGATGCATCAAAGTAAAGAATGGAAAAGCAACTATAGATTATGATTATTGCAAAGGCTGTTTAATTTGTATGAACGAATGCCCTGTTAAAGCAATAAAGAGTGAGAGATAAATGACTAAAATTTTTATGGAAGGAAGCGAAGTAATGGCAAAGACTGTCATACTCTGTAGACCTGATGTCATAAGTGCTTACCCTATTACACCACAAACACACATAGTTGAAAATTTAGCTAAGTTGGTTGCAGACGGAAAATTAAAATCTAAATTTATGGAAGTGGAATCAGAATTTTCAGCTATATCCAGTGTTGCGGGCGCATGTGCTGCAGGTTCTAGAACATTTACTGCATCATCTTCGCAAGGTTTAGCATTAATGCACGAAGTTCTATTTGCTTCTGCTGGATTGAGATTGCCTTTAGTTATGGTCGTAGCAAATAGAGCTTTATCCGCACCTATAAACATTTGGAATGATCAACAAGACTCCATATCAGAAAGAGACTCTGGCTGGATACAACTTTATGTTGAGACTGTTCAAGAGGCAGCTGATACTTTGATACAGGCTTATAAAATTGCTGAAGATAAGAGAGTTTTATTACCAGTTATGGTTTGTATGGATGGATTTATTCTGACTCATACTATGGAACCCGTTGATTTGCCTGAAGAAAAAGAAGTTAAACAATTCCTGCCAAATTATAAACCAACTCATGCTATACTTGATAGTGAAAATCCAATGACAATAGGTCCTTTCACATATCCAGAGCCTTACTTTAAATTAAGAAAAGAATTGTCAACGGCTGTTGATAATTCAAAAAAGATTATCTCAGAAGTTAATGAAGAATTTGGAAGGAAATTCAAGAGAAAATATGGTGACGGTTTAATTGAAGAATACAAGAATGATAAAGACGTTGCAATTGTTTCAATGGGATCCGTTGTCGGAACGATAAAAGAAGTTGTTGATTCTAGAAAGGATGTTGGTTTGATAAAGATAAGATGTTACAGACCATTCCCAAAAGAAGAATTAATCAAGGCATTGAAAGATAGGAAAACAGTTATAGTTATTGAAAAAAATGTTGCACTTGGTCTTGGATCAGGAAGTGTTTTACCTGAAATTCGTAGTGTTTTATATTCGTTGGATAAAAGACCAAAATTGGTTGGATTCATCGCTGGTTTAGGTGGTACAGATATCAGAATTAAAGACATAGAAAAAGCTGTAGATGATTCTAAGAAAATGAAAGATGGTGAAGCAGAATGGTTGATATAAGTGAAGATTTAATAGCACCAGGCCATAGGACTTGTGCTGGTTGCGGTTGTATTCTAGCAGCCAGACAAATATTAAGGGCAACTGGAAAAGACGTTATAATATGTGAATCAACCGGTTGCTTGGAAGTAACATCAACACAATATCCCCTAACATCATGGAAAGTGCCATGGATTCATGTTGTTTTCGAGAATGCCACTTCTGTTGCGGCAGGTGTTAAGGCTGCTTTGGAAGCGCAAGGAAATAATCACACGCAAGTTATAGCTTTCGGCGGAGATGGAGGGATGGTTGATATAGGATTTGGTGCAGTAAGTGGTGCATTAGAAAGGGATGATGATATCATGATAATAACTTATGATAATGAAGCATATGGTAATACAGGAATTCAAAGGTCAGGAGCAACACCTTTTGGTGCAAGTACAACTACTTCACCTGCAGGTTTGGCATCAATCGGAAAAAAACAATGGAAGAAAAATCTTCTAATGATTGCCGTTGCTCATGGATCTAAGTATGTTGCTTCTGCAAGTATTGCATATCCTCAAGATTTACAGAACAAGATTAAAAAAGCGATGAAAGTTAAAGGTGCCAGATATCTTCACATACACGCACCTTGTCCAACTGGCTGGGGAACTGATTCTTCGAAGACGATCGAAGTTGCTAGGCTAGCTGTACAAACAGGCATGTGGATATTGTATGAGATTGAAAATGGAAATTTTCAGAAAACGATGAACCTTGAATTAAAGCCAGTAGAAGAATACCTTAAGATGCAAGGTAGATTCAAACACTTGAAAGAAAATGACATAAAGGTAATTCAAGATCACATTAATGCCACTTGGAAAGAATTGGGCCATTTGGAAAAAAGTGGTGTTAACCTGAGGACTATTTTGTAACATTATCAGAGTCGTCTTTTTAAATATTCTTTTATTATCTAATAGATGGAGGGTTGGCTAATATGGAATCAAATAAATGTTACTCTTTACCTAAATTGCCTTACGAATATGGCGATTTAGCACCGCATATATCTGAACAACAGTTAACGATACATCATCAAAAGCATCACCAGGCATATGTTAATGGTGCTAATGCTATACTAGAGAATCTTGATAAAGCACGGAAAGATAATACTGATTTAGATTTTAAATCTACCTTAAAGGCACTGTCATTCAACATAGGAGGACATGTTTTGCATTCATTGTTTTGGTTGAATTTAGCACCGACTGGAAAAGGTGGTGGAGAACCAGGTGGAACTTTAGGCGATGCGATAAAAAAAGAATTTGGTAGTTTTGAAAGATTTAAGAAAGAATTTACACAGACTGCTGTTAGCGTAGAAGGTTCTGGTTGGGCAGCATTAACATTCTGTATGAAAACTGGCAGGTCAATAATTATGCAAATAGAAAAACACAATACCAACGTTTATCCGATGTTCAGAATTTTGATGGTTTTGGATGTCTGGGAACATGCATATTACTTAGACTACAAGAATGATAGAGCGAAGTTTGTAGATGCATTCTGGAATATAGTCAATTGGGATGAAGTAAACAAAAGAATTGAAGAAATATTGAAGTAGAAACTTTTATTCACTGATCAGAATCAGATAGGTTTTTGTTCTTTTATCCCGTTTTAAATACTTGGCGTTAGTAATGTAACTTTTTCCAATGTTTCTTCTAACCTCATTAAATCTTCTGGAGTAGTTTTAACCCATTTTCCATCTTCAATTTTACCAAAGTTTTCAGGACCAATATGTTCAATAATTTTATTCTTATCGACTAACTTAGCATTTTTTTGCATTTTTCTGAAATGTTTTCCCGCTTCACAATGAATATAAGGTTCATTTTCCCATGTTTTCCAGTCAGAGACATGGTCATATCTCCCATGAATGTGTTGTAGGCAAGAATATGTACCATCATTCGAATAAGAAATAATAAAATGATGGAACTTTTTTTTATTAGTGAGTTTAGTCAGTTCTTCTTGAAGTGTCTTTTCATCTAATGGCCAACCTCTTAAAATATACAGATTCAAATTCCAATGCCTTTTTAATTGTGCTAAAATTCTATTATCAACATGCATTTCAGGGCCGGTTATTATCTCTACTGTCTCGCCCCTCTCTAAAGCTAAAGTATAATCTGTGACATCTCTAGGATGAACGCCACAAAATTCAAGTGTCCGATAAGCGTTTACATCTATATGTAAAACACCTTTTTCTGAATAAATTGGCATAGTTCTTATTTAACTCTTAAAACTTAAGTCTTTAATTCTCATATCAAGTGTGACATTTAACGTGCAATAATTTTTATTTATCGAGAATACAATTGACCAACTTTAGGTTCGTTATAAAATATTACCGTATAATAATTTTTAATTAATCCTGGAAAATTATTTTTCAGGTCTTTTAAAAGATTGTGAAAATCTTGGTGGCCAGATTCCATCATTTCAAATTCAATATCATATTGACCTATTGCCATAGTTATGTAAATCGTTGATTTATGAAATGTTATAAAAGATATTAGTTTTTTAACCGTTTCACTTGAAATATCATTTAAGTTAAGCATCACTTTTCTTTGAGTATATCCCAATAAGTTATGATTTATTTTTACATTATAGCAAGTTACTATTCCTAGTTTTTCTAATCTTTTCATTCGAGTTTTTATTAACTTTGAATTAGTATTCAGTTTACCTGCAATTTCTACTAATGGCAACCTTCCTTCATTAGAAAGAAGAGAGAGTAATTTTAGATCCAGGTCATCCAGTTTGGGGTATTCTAATTCTCCTCCTGTTAATTTGAAAGTTCCATCTTCTCTTCCAACCAAGTATTTGTACTTAAAATAATAGACATTTGTCATCACAGAGAAGAATTTTTCTTGCATGTATTTACCAAATTTATCATTAATTTCTTTGTATACTTTTTCAAATTCTATAATATCATTGGCCCAAACTACATATAGGAAATCAAAATCGCCATCAACTTCTACGACCCATGTAACCTTTGGATGATTCTTTAGAAATTCTATAAATTCTTTTTCTATCTTAGTAGTCATGTTTATAGTTTTCATATAGACTCTGAAGAAAACTTTCCCAATTTTATAGGTATTAACTACTGCATAATATCCTTCTATTACACCAGATTTCTCTAGGTTTTTTAACCGATAATGAATGACTTCTTTTGATAATTTGGTCTTTTTGGAAAGCTGTGCAAGGTTTGCTCTGCCATTCAAACTTAAATGAAATAATATTTCTCTGTCTTTTTGATCAAGTTCTATCATATTTTAATAAAAATGACTTTATACTATTTAAATTTTTCCTTTTATTAAAAAAATAATACAAAAATTTAATATAGTTCTTTTATCATCACTAGATAGTGAATAATATGTCTATAAAACCTATGTACAGCAGAAAAGAGGTTGAAAATACCCTCGACGAAAGCTACATGACCGAATATTTGATTCAAGCACAATGGGTCGAGATGATAGAATTAAAAAAGATAATTAATGAGTTAGCGAAAGAAGTATGTAGAAAACTTAACATTTTAGATATAGGTATAGGTGACGGCAGGATACCGAAAATACTTTCAAAAATAAAAGAAATTTGGGGTTTAATAGCACAATATGATGGAATTGATAATTCTGAAATTATGCTTAAAAAAGCAAAGTTAACTATAGAATCTTGTAAATTGGGATCTAAAGTAAGAGTTTTTAATTTAGACGCAAAAAATTTGCTCCAACTAAAGAGTTCATATGATTTAATCTTATGTACCTACTTTACTGCAGGAGATTTCATCCCAGAAGATTTTTCTTTTGAGACAGATAAAGATGGTGAGCTTAAAACTATATTTAATTTAGATAAAAATAACTCATTTGAGAGAGTATTTCATTCAGTCCTTGATTTATTGAATGTTGGTGGAAAATTAGTTTTAGGTTCCATTTATGTTGATACTGATTCTACAAGAGAAAAGCAAGAAGAATTCTATAAAAGATGTGGCATGACCATTATTACTAGACCCACAGATTCATTTACTGCAACTAAGGAAGGATTCTGGTCGCAAAGATTTACTGAAAAAAGAATAATGGATTATTTTGATTTTATCAAACCAGAAAATATCGAAATAAGATTTCTAGATGATTATAATTTTGCACAAATGGTCATAATATCAAAAAATAAATCCACCGATAATCATATGGCATTAAAACTATACAAAGCAGCCAACACACCGCTTGTCAAATATAAGGAACTAGAAGTATTGTTTAAAGTTCCAAATCTTTTAGTTAAGGATGAGAGTAAAAATCCATTTCGAACATTTAAGGATAGAAGAAGCGAGTTAGTTATTGATAGGGCTAGAGATGAAAATGTTGATAAACTAGTATTGATAACCTCTGGGAATGCAGGATATTCTCTTGCCAGATTTGCAGAAGGTACAAATATAAAAGTTGTTTGTGTTGTAGATAGAGTCAGTTTTACTGTTAGAAATAAACTTGAAAAATCCTCATACAAAGTTATTGATTTAGATTTGTCAAAGAAAATTTTTGGACCTGAAGAAACAATAGCAATGGTCAGAGAATCTGATGAGGAAGTTATTTGGGATGTAACAAATGGGTTCCATCAGGCATTTCAGTCAATAGTTCGAGAAATAAAAACAGAAAGATCAGATTGGTTGATTGTTCCAGTGGGGAGTGGAGAAGCTTTCGTAGGATTATACGAAGGATTAAAAAAATTTGGACTGAAAACAAAGCTTGTTGGTGTAGGAGTTAAAGGTCCATCTATTGCAGACAAACTGTATACACCATGGACACCATATAAAAGAAAAATTGAAGCAATTTTGAAAGAAGGGCATCAATATATTCAACTTTCAGAAGAACAAATTAAAGATGCTTATGAGAAAGTTAGACATATTATTTCTTGTGAACCAAGTTCTTCTGTAGTATTTGGGGCTTTATCTGAGTTAGACATAGATAGTAAAGATAAAGTAATAGTAATTAATTCTGGAAAAGGACTCGTTTAGATGTGTAACCCAAAATAGTTAGACTAGTTTAAAATTGAAGAGAAAGCCAAAGGAATTCATAGAATTCTATAAATGGTTTTATCCTAATTATAAATTTAAGATTGAAGAAAAATAAACAACAATACTAAAAATTCTGTTACCTTGATTTCTTTTCGCGTTTTTTTTGTTTTTCAAAATATATTTTCAGTATTTTTGCATTTTTATTGAACTCGCAAATTTTTTATTAACTTCTAAGAGTTTTTCTTTTTCTCCAGTAATTTCATATAAAAACCGCAAAAGCAATAAGTCACCAGATTTTTCGATTTCTTTTCGATGTGATATTAATAATGATTTTAACTCGGTATCCCATTTAAGTTCTTGTAATGTCCTAACTTGCCACCAAAGATTCTTTTGTTTGCTGAATTCTCTATAAGCTCTCTCAAATAATGGTTTGTGTAGTTCATTTTCAGTCAATTCTTTTAAATAATATGCAGCAGCAAAAGTGCTCCCCTCTTGTAAACTTTCGCATATAGTTTTGAAGTAATATTGAATGGCATTATTCCAATCTTTGATATCAATATATAACCGAGCCAATTCTGACCAATCTTTATCTTTTATTTTTTGATCAATTTCATTTTTTATCTTCTTTTTATTAACAAGTTCTATTTTACTTTGTAAAGCTCTAAGAAATATTTCATTTTCATCAGACGTGTTTTGTTTAAGTGCCATATCAATGTATTTATCTCTAAGTTCAGTATTGCCAATAATATTATAATGTATAGCAAGAAGCTCGTATTGTTTTCTTTCTCTTAGAATTTCTAGTTCCGTCGTTATCAATTCAATATCTTGTGGGGAAGATTGTTTCTTATCATAAAAAAATTCTTTTGTTCTTTTTCGAGCCACTGATGAAAGCCAATCATCTCTATATAAAATTATTTGTTCTTCACTGAGTTTTCTGTTAAATCCTCCAGAAATTTGAGTATTATTATGGCATTCGAAACATAATATAGCAAGATTATTTATGTCATTATTTGATTTATTATCATCAATATGATGAATTTGAACTGGTTTGCCTTTAACTCGACAAACGCAACAAGTTCTATCAGAATAGAAAAGTGCTTTTGCTGCAACATCAGTTGGAACAGCAATACGTTTCATATTTTTCACAATTAAAAAGAGTCTTCTCTAGATACCTATTAGACTAAACTTATATAAATTTAATTTAAATGACTAACTCAATCGAAATCGCATAGATTTTTATTCAAAATTCTAAAAGTAGAAATCCATTGAAATTTAACAATCGAATTTTAACAGTTTTTTAGTCAGAAAAATCCATCGATTTTTACCACTCGAAAATTACCACCTAAATCAATCGTTAACTTAACAGTACCAAATAACCAAAAACTTTATAAAGTAGTTATGGTGTATATAAACACCAAAGGAGAATTAGTATGAATTTTCCAGATAAATTGGATGGCTGTTCTGACTTTTCCAACATTTTTGATTTAGTGAAAGAAGCAGTCAAAACTACTATCAATAGAAGAAGATCAGGTTTAATGCTTGGTCTATCGGATTTGCCAGTTTATATCGGTGCACTACATCAAATAGGTTCGAACTTTATTATAATGAATAAGAAATTATTGAAAGAAGTGCTTAGGACAGGTGATAAAAAAATTATAAACTCATATATTTTCCACGTTTTACTCCACGAGTATATTCATTCATTGGGTTTTGTTGACGAAAAAATGACAGAAATGCTAACACATGGCATATCTGAAAAAGTTTTAGGGTCAAATCATCCCGCCACTTTAATAGCAAAAAATGGTATAGGTTCTGTTCTATCTAATTTAAACATTTCTCATGATGAGCCTGATACTAGAGATATAGAAATAATTGAATACTTTGAAAGCGATAATCTAAATTATTTTGGATAAGTTAAAACTTTTATTATCGTATCCTAAGTTTAATTCTAGTATGAAAAAGGAAATTTTAGGCATAGATAAAAACGTAGTTCTTTTGGGAATTGTCAGTCTTCTTACGGATATAAGTTCTGAAATGATTTTTTCTATATTTTCAATATTTTTCACAATAATTCTTGGAGCTTCTATGATATTGCTTGGATTTATTGAAGGTCTTGCTGATTTTACTTCTTCATCTCTTGATTATATTTCTGGATTCATTTCAGATAAGACAGGAAAGAGAAAGCGGTTTGCTTTCTTAGGTTATGGTTTCTCAACACTCGCAAAATCAATGCTACTTTTTACAAATTCAGTAATATTGGCATCTGCATTTAGGGTTATAGAAAGACTAGGAAAATCTTTCAGAGGACCACCAAGAGATGCTTGGATATCATCGTTAACTAATGACTCAAACAGAGGTTTTTCATTTGGTTTTCATAAAGCTCTTGACAAATCAGGAGCTGTTATAGGTCCATTAATAGCTTATTGGATATTAACTAATTTTGGTCAAACAGCCGCCTCATTTAAATTTTTATTTCAAGTAGCAATAGTTCCTGCAATAGCAGCTGTTATTCTAATCGCATTAATAAAAGATAATCCTGCAAAACCAAGTAAAAAAGAAAATATTTTCAAATCTTACAAAAATGTGAGTAAAAATTTTAAACATTATTTATATACTGCTGGAATATTTTCTCTAGCATATTTCAGCTTTGGATTTTTGCTACTGAAGGCTTACTATGTTGGGTTTCAAATAAAAGATGTAGTGTTATTGTACGCTCTTTTTAATGTAGCTTTTGTTTTAATTTCTGCTCCAATAGGTAAACTTGGAGATCATATAGGCAGAAAGAAAATAATCACCTTAGAATATATTGTTTACTTTATTATGTCTTTAGGGTTTATTTTTGTAACTTCAAAAATTCAAGTAATTTTCTTATTCATTCTGTTCGGAGTTTTTTATGCAATAGATGAAGGTCAAAGCAAAGCATATATAACTGATTTGGAGGAATCGAAGAGAGGAACTGCCATAGGGATCTACAATTTTGTAACTGGTGTAATTTATCTCCCAGCTTCGGTAATTGCAGGATATTTATGGAAACTAAATCCTAATTATGCGTTTATTTTTGCAGGAATAATATCTATAGCAGCTTTAATTTTCTTTGTTTCAAGAAAAAAATAAATGAGGTATAAAATGAATCAAAAATGGAAAAACATAAAGAAACTTATCGAATACTCTAAAGGAGGAATATTAAGTAAAGTTTTGGTTAATACTGATAAAAATAACATTACTTTATTTTGTATGGCAAAGGGAACGGAAATATCAGAACATACGTCAACTAAAGAAGGATTTATTTTTGTTGTAGAAGGAAAAGGAACATTTAATCTCGAAGGAGAAAATATAGAAATGTTACAAGATGTTTTTATTTTTATGAAAAAGAATGCAGTTCATTCAATAAAAGCTAAAGAAAATATGTCTTTTATACTTTCCTTATATATTTAATAGGGATTAAGATGAAAACAGATCTGGTAATCGAAGGTCTTCTAATTCATAATAACAAAGTACTTTTAATTCATCATAAAAAATTAAATTCTTGGTTTCCTCCAGGAGGTCATATCGAAAAAAATGAAACTCCAGACGATGCAGTGAAAAGGGAGTTTAAAGAAGAATTAAGTTTGGATGTGGAAATTCTAAACAAAAATGATATACCGATGGGAGGTAACATTATAAGACAATTGGCCGTTCCTTTCTATGTTAATGTTCATAGAGTAGGAGACCATGATCACTGTTGTTTCTTCTATTTATGCAAACTAAAAAATACAGAAAAATTAAAAATTAATAAATCTGAGTTAAAAGATTTCGGTTGGTTTTCTGTTAAAGAACTAAATCAAGATTTTATTCCTGCTGATGTTAGAAACATAGCTAGGAAAGCATTCGAATTGTACAACTGTTTAAAAAAATCATAGAGTTAATATCTTCTTCTGAAAAATCTTTGATTTCCAAAATCTCTTCTTGCATGACTTTGAGGTTTCATGAATGGTAAAATTTTGAAATCCGATACTTCCATTCTTTTAATATCGTAAGAAAAACTGTTTATTATTCTTCTGAAAAAATCATGGTCATCCCTGCTAAGGAATGATATTGCTTTTCCTGATTCTCCTGCTCTAGCAGTTCTTCCTATTCTGTTTGTATAATCTTCTGCAGTTTTTGGAATACTATAGTTAAAAATGTGAGTTACATTTTTTATATCCAATCCTCTTGCAGCGACATCTGTTGCAACTAAAATTTTTGTTATTCCTCTGTGAAAACTTTCCATTACTTTCTCTCTTCTATCTTGTGATAAGCCACCATGCAAAGCTGTAGCATTTATCTCATTATATTGGAGATTTCTAGCAACAACATCTACATCTCTTCTTGAATTGCAGAAAATAATTGCAAGTTTTGGTTGTTCTTCTTTAATCAAATGAACCAGCAATGAAAATTTACTTTGATAATCAGTATCACAATAATATTGCCTCAAGACTTCTTCTCCTACTTTAAAACCTGTCTTAATTTTTTTTGCATTTCTTGTAAACCTGTCTCTAATTTTCAGTAAACTTTCTGGCATTGTTGCACTAAAAAGCAACGTTTGTCTATCTTTTGGAATATTTTGCTCAATCATCTCTATATCTTCTATAAAACCCATGTCAATCATTCTGTCTGCTTCATCTAAAACGAAAATCTTCAAATTACTGAAATCTGCATTTCCCCGTCTCATATGATCCAGAATTCTTCCTGGTGTTCCAACGACAATTTCTGCTTTTCTCAGTCCATAAATTTGTGGTCCCATAGAAACCCCCCCGTAAACAGTTTGTACGTAAAGTCCTTTGGAACTCGAAAATTTAGTGAGATCACTTGCAATTTGTAGTGCCAATTCTCTTGTAGGAGCTAACACTAGTGCTTGGATGTTATTACCCTTAGCAACTTTTTCTACTAATGGTATTCCAAAAGCTGCCGTTTTACCTGAACCGGTTTCGGACTGACCAATAACGTCATATCCTTGTTTTATAAGAGGTATAGTTTCAAACTGAATTTTAGTAGGAGTTTCAAATCCTATGTTATTCAATGAGCATAATACACTCTCTTCAATTTTCAAATCTTCAAATTTCGTATAATATCATCTCTTACTTTTTATAAAAGTCACAAAAGCAATAGAATTAGCATACTCAACTAACGCTATTTGTCACGGCCTTGTACTTTGAGTTTAATTAGAATGGAATGAAAAAGTATTTAAAGCTTCCTCTTAGGGTTTAGCTTTTTTAAATACTGTCCATATAAAAACATTTAAAAGTGTAACGTTATAGTGAAAAGAATATGATAGGTATAGTAGGGTATGGTGGGTACATACCTGAGTCTAGGATAAAAATAGAAGAAATAGCCGCAGTATGGGGCGCCAATGCCAATTCTATGAAAGAAGGCTTAAACGTAGAAGAAAAATCAGTTCCTTCAACAGACGAAGACACAGCGACGATTTCGGTAGAGGCAGCATTAAATGCCTTAAAAATGGCTAAAATAGATCCTAAAGATATCGGAGCAATTTATGTCGGTTCAGAATCGCATCCTTATGCGGTTAAGCCCACGTCAACGATAGTAGGTGAAGCAATAGGATGTGGTGCAGAATTTACAGCAGCAGATACAGAATTTGCATGCAAGGCAGGAACAGCCGGTATACAGATGGTAATGGGGCTAATAAAGGGGGGCTATATAAAATACGGCTTAGCGATAGGTGCGGATACAGCTCAAAGCAGACCAGGTGATGCATTAGAATATACTGCAGCTGCCGGAGGAGCGGCTTATATTATCGGTGATAAAGGCTTAGTTGCAGAAATAGAAGGCACATATTCACGTTCATCTGATACTCCTGATTTCTGGAGAAGAAGTACTGCTGAATACCCCAGTCATGGTGGTCGTTTTACAGGAATTCCTGCATACTTTAAACATGTAATATCAACGACTAAGGGTTTAATGGAAAAGCTTGGTTTAAAAAATTCTGACTTTGATTATGTTGTTTTTCATATGCCAAACGGAAAATTCCCGATTAGTGCAGCTAAAACATTAGGCTTTGATTTGAATAAAATTACTCCAGGTTTGGTTGTTAGAAAGATTGGTAATACTTATTCAGGTTCTTCTATGCTCGGACTAGCCGCTACTTTAGACATAGCAAAACCAGGACAAAGAATATTAGTCACATCTTATGGATCTGGCGCGGGAAGTGATTCTTTCAGCATAAAAGTCACAGATTTGATCGAAGAAAAAAGAAAAGGAATAAGGAAGATTCAAGATTATATCAATCATAAAAAATACGTCACATATTCTCAATACACAAGAATGAGAGGAGGAATATGAGAATTGCTGTCATAGGTGTTGGCCTAACAAATTTCGAGGAACATTGGGACAAGAATCTTAGACAACTTGCTATAGAGGCAGGAACAAAGGCTATAGCTGATTCAGGTGTAAGAGGGAGGGATTTAGATGCAATCTACTTAGGGAACATGTCCGCAGGTAGGTTTATAGGTCAAGAGCATGTGGCTGCTTTAGTATCAGGGGAACTAGGTTTATCTATCCCAGCTGTAAGAGTGGAAGGCGCTTGTGCTTCAGGTGGTATTGCATTAAGACAAGCTATTTTAGCCATACTATCTGGGCAGCATAACATAGTTCTAGTCGGTGGAGCAGAAAAGATGACTGACTTGATGACAGATAGCGTAACAACTTCTTTGATGGGCGCAGCTGATCAGGAATGGGAAGCTTATTATGGATTAACATTTCCTAGCTTATATGCAATGATAGCTAGAAGGCATATGTTTGATTTTGGAACTACGAGAGAACAAATGGCTAAAGTTGCTGTAAAAAATCATCATAACGCTACTATGAATCCTATAGCACAATTCAAGAAAGAAATAACAGTAGAGGATGTTATAAATGCACCCATGGTCTCCGATCCTCTAACACTTTTTGATTGTTCGCCAATAACTGATGGTGCGGCTACTATGATTCTATGCAGGGAAGATTTGGCCAAGAAGTATACAGATAATCCTATATATATAATAGGATCAGGTCAAGCTTCTGATACCTTAGCTTTACATGACAGGCGTTCTTTAACAACTTTAGATGCAACTGTTAAGGCTAATCAAATGGCATATAAGCAGGCTGGAGTGACTCAAAAAGATATAGATTTAGCGGAAGTTCATGATTGTTTTACTATCGCTGAGATAGTTGCTACAGAAGATTTAGGTTTTTGCAAGAAAGGGGAGGGCGGTAAACTCTTAGATGAGGGCGTAACCCAGATTGGAGGAAAGATTCCAGTTAATACTTCTGGTGGCTTAAAGGCTGTAGGACATCCCGTAGGAGCAACAGGAATAAAACAAGCCATAGAAATAGTTTTACAATTAAGAGGCGAAGCTGGAAAGAGACAAGTCAAAGATGCTGAGATTGGTTTAACACATAATGTAGGTGGTTCTGGCGCAACAGCTGTAGTTCACATATTATCTAGGTGATGTTATGAGGAACGTGATAAAAAAAGAAGTGAAAATAAACGATAAAACTGTGACAGGAATAGAGGTTAATTTAAACGATGGTCATATAGTCATGATAATTTGTGATAATGGTTTACTCGCTTGCGGTGCAATCGATTATGCAGTTATGGAAAATTTTGGGTTTAGTGCTGCAATTGCAAGAGGAACTCCTGAGAAACCGTTAAAATATGTCGATGACTTATTAAATGCTAAAGTTATTGAGGTAACGACAAATGCAAAGTCGATGGGTGTTAAGGTTGGTATGACAGGAAAGGAGGTTGTAGAAAAGTTTTCTTACAGGTGATTTTATGGGTCATGAATCGAGTGTTCCATTGTTCTGGCGTTTGATTAAGTCAAGGTATCAACTCATAGGAACTAAATGTAAAACTTGTGGTAATGTTTTCTATCCACCAAAATATTTATGTCCTGTTTGCAGGAAAGAAGGAATACTCGAAGATATAAAATTCAAAAAAACTGGTAAAATCTTAACTTTTTCTATAGTTAGATCCGCTCCAACTGGCTTTGAAAGAGAAGTGCCATACCCAGTTGCTATAATAGAATTGGATGATGGACCAAAACTAACAACGCAGATTGTTGAATGGAAGGAAGAAGATTTGAAGATAGGAAGAAGAGTCGAGGCCTGTTTTAGAAGGATTTATACTGATGGTGAAGAAGGAATAATAAACTACGGTTTGAAGTTTAGGCCTATTTAATAATCATATTCTTTCTAACCAATATCCTAAATCAGGGTGAACAAGATTGATTTCCACTTCTTTATTTTTTTCTGCTCTGAATATATTTTTCCCAATTTTTTCTAATAACATAATGGATTCAAAGTTTGTAGGTATAACGGTAAAATTATTAAGAAATAATGTACCTAACCATTTTTTGTTCTTAGATTTATGAATCAAATAAGTTGAAGGAATCCATTGATCTTGCGGTGGCATTGTCCCACCACCCATTAAGTAATTTAGAAATGATTTGCGAACCTTATTATAATCGAGTCTTTCAATATAATATCTTGGAAAAAGTAATTCATCTAATCTTTTTGCTAAAATATCATCGAGTTTTTTAAAAGCTTCAATTTGGCTATCTGTAAGTACCTTAGAATCTCGTTTTGCTTCATCATTTCCACATATACTGACTAGAAAATAAGGTTTAGTATCGTAACCAAAAGATGCAGCAACATCTAAAATCTTATAACTCCCTTGTCGTATATTCAATAGTCTAATAAGATAGGAAAAGTTACGTTCATCGTATCCTGCTTTTATTATAGCTTTTGTTAAATTATATGCTAATTTTACCGCTTCTGACATATTATTCTTTACCAGAATTAGACATTTAAATTATATTTTTTCAGGGTCAGGTATTCCAACCATCCATTGATCTTTTGAATTAACTTTCTCAAAATTTTTTCTTTGTAATGATAGTCCTGTTTTTGCTTCTAAATCCCATGTAGATTCCCATGAGACAAAATCTATTTGATCTGTATGTTCTTTTAGCACTAGATAGCCACCTTTGTTATTCAGAGAAAAATTAAGCTTTATGGCTTTTGGCGAATCGGCATCGATTATACCACTTAACCTTTGATTATTTTTCCCATTGGAAATAAAGTAATAGTCCAAATTGATATCCTCATTAAATGGGTTGTACAATTCAACAAATTCTTCTTCCTCGTCTTTGCCAGTGCAATCATAATAAACTTCAGATATTACTATTGAATTTGTTTGTCTCTCAGTCATATCCAATTCATCCTTGAAATTCCAAATTTTCTCGAATTCTTTCAAATATTTCTTCGCAATATTTTCATCGTGGATGATTAACAAATTTTCATCATTTCCCTTATCACCAGATTCTGTGGGGTTAAATGAGCCAGTTATAACTGTCTTATTGTCAATTATGAAAACTTTGTTATGCATCGTATATGCGTATTCATCCCATTTGATATCTATACCATTTTTCTTTAGGCTATCATATTCTGAGAATTCACTCTGTCTAGTCTTTTCTAAAACTCCTTTTATTTTGATTCCATTATTGTGTTTTTCTATTAATTCATTTCCTATATCATCGTCTGTAAAACTGAAAATCATGAAATAAATCTCCTTATTAGCTTCTGCCAAATTGCTTATAACATGTTGACTGCAAGAATCTTCAGGACAAAAATAATTTTCTATTTTTTTATTGTTTAGATATATGATTGGGTTTTCGACTGCTTGCCCTTGTCCAAAATCCTTGTTCCATAATTCTTGGAATTCTTTTTCATAATTGTCTGCGATAATTTTTGAGTATATTATCGCCATATTATTATTGTTGTAAAAATTGCAATTTTCTGTTGGATTGAAAGAACCAGTAAATACTTTTTCTCCGTCGACTATGCAAAATTTATTGTGCATTAAATTGCTATCGTTTCTTACTACAAGGTTTGTTCCTGATATTTTATCAATGCTTGCTTGGTCTATTGCTAATTTAACATCTATCTTACTTTCTTTTTCTTTGAGTGTATTGATAACTTCTGGAAGGTCTACATCATAGAATGCACAATGTATATAATTTTTGGCACCTTGTAAAAATTCAACTAAATGTTCTCTACATTCATCTTCAGGGCAAAAATATACTTCCATTGATTTTGAAGTTTCGGTAGTGTTTAATTTTTGCTCATCCGATTCCTGCTCAACAGTCATACCAGTCGGAGTTTCTGTACAGCCGCTTAACAGTAAAACTAATATCAAAATGATGAAAATCCATTTCATACTAAAAACGATTAAAAATTAATTTTTTATATGTGCCTATTTTGCTATAACTGGCATTGCTAAAATTTCTTCCAATTCTTTTAATTTTTTTTGACAATAATGATCAATCGCACCCTTTCCATCTATACCATGCTTTGCTGCAACATAAGCGATATCTAATACATTCATAGGAATACTTTTTAAACGTGTATCTATATCTAACCAGCCATGGCTATCTTCATTCTTTTTCATCAATGTTTTAGTTGTTTCAAGATATGTACTCATATAATGAACTAACCAATTTTCTACTTCATGGACCCGTGGATCTTTATATCGTGCTAATATTTCTAAATTTCCTTTTGAATTTGTAACTTCTTTAACGAGACCTTCTTTCAAAGCTTTTCTATAGAGTGGTGTACCTCTTTGTGGAATCCAGCCATTGAATATGTTTAATGGATAAGCGTTATCTTTTGCAAAATGGACGAAATTTTTGTACATACCCTTTATCTCATCGCCTAAATCTTCTAAATCCATAAAATAGTTAAACGGTATATATCCTATTTCAGTAAAAATGTCTAATCGACGAAGAATATTAAGAGCTTTTTGGTTTGTTTTGACATTGAAATTTTTATTGTAAAGATCTAGAGTTTTTTGAGAAAAAGATTCAACACCAACGAGCATCCAACGTAATTTTCTTTTGACTAATTCCTCTAAAGTGGTTTTCCTTCTGACTATAATATCTGGACGTGCATGTGTACCCCACTCATCTAAATATTTTGCCATTATATCTCCTATTCCTAAAGCACGCTCCTTTTTTAGTAATACTAATTCTCCTAATAAAAATACATTTTTAACCCCCAAGTCTATTGCTGTCTTCATTTCTGATTCTATCCTATCTAAAGATTTAAAACTTGGAGAAAGCGGTGGTATAGACTTACCTTCATCTAACAGTTGATTGACTTTCTCTATATCATGATGTATGAGATAATGACTGCAAAAAAAGCAATTGTATGGGCAACGTCTATCCACCTCGACAGATATATTAAAATTATAGATAGACATATCTTGAATCAAATGCCATGCTGGTGGAGGAATTTTGTTTATATCTATAGGGTTTCTTCTTTGTGTCATATCATATTTTTTTCCATCAAAAAACGCAACACCCTTTACTTCTTGGACAGATCTCTCTTGAAATAACGCGTCATTTAGTTCTGGAAAAGTTTCTTCACCTTCACCCATTACAACAGGACCAACCTCTGCATAGGCTTTCCAATTAAGATTAGCTTCTATTCCACCAAAAGATGGATTTGATTCAACTTCTATTGCTGTATCAACCATTTTCCATTCTTCCAGTGTATAAGGTTCATATACACCAAAACCAATAGATAGTGGTTTCTTTTGTCTAATTACATCTTTAATTTTTTCAATTGCGTCTACAAAACCGTATTGTCTAGAAAGAGCAAGGCCATCTATAACTTCTACTTTTCCTCTATAACCATGAGCTTCTAGAGATCCAGCAATAGAAAAAATACCATACTGTGGTCTTGCACTGCGTGAATCTTTTGCAGGTTGACCTACTAACAAAATATCTGTGTTCATAGAACGAAATAATTCCGTTAAGGATTTAAAAACATTATATTCCAGTTGTAAACTCGCTTTTTACTTTAATAACTAAATATGCCCCTATTAGAATCAATAAAGATCCAAAAAGTTGCAGATTTGGCACTGGTTCATTAAATATCAAAACACCAAGTATTAGAGAAATTATTGGAGCTAAAAGTAAAAGTGTCGATGCTTTAGATACATTTATCATTTTTATACTGTAATACCAGCAGAAAACATAGCCAAACAGAATCGCAGTTGAAACAGCAATATTAATTACTTGTTGCAGAGTTAGAGAAAATAATAAGTTCATTTTATCCTGCAATATTATGATTGCAAATAATATAATTGCTCCGATAAACATTCTAGCAAATGATACGATGTAATTAGAATCGCCTTTTATCATAGCTTTTTTAGCTATAACACTTTCTATAGCCCACAATATCGTTGCTCCTATTATTAGTAAATCCCCTAATGACGGGTTTAACCAAAATTCTGCTGGTTTTATTTGATCAAAGTAAATTAGAATTGTTCCCAATAACATGATAAATAGAGCTAAAATTTGTTTTTTGTTAATTTTTTCTCGCAAGAACAAGAAGGCTAATATTGTTACATAAAATGGCAGAGTTTTATGCAAGAATGCACCCCTACCGGCAGTTGTTAATTTTAATCCCGTAAAGAATAGTAAAAATGCAAATGAGCCACCTATTATAGCGATAGATAACAAATATTTCCAATTAATCTTAGATTTTTTAGGGATGGAATTACATTCAAATAAAAATATGATATAAAAAATTATTCCTATTACTAACCCTCTGATAGCAGTAAAAACCGTAGGATCTAAATCAACTACAAACAGTTTGTTCATGGGAATTGCTAGACCACTGAATAATGCTGTTATTATTGCAAGAAGTGTTCCGAAAGTTTCCTTTTTCATGGTTTACTTTTAGAATTTCTAGATTATAAAAATTTTTAATTAGGCTTATTCTTTATATTCCTTGTAAAGTAAGAAAACTCCGATGACCAAAAGAACTGCTGCTATTATTATCCCTAAATGCATTGTAAAATTAGTTGAAATTATCGCAAGAGCAATCGAAGATAATATAAAATTTTCTGAACGTTTTATTTTCTCCTTCATAAAAATAAATTATAATTTCGTATTTTAATGTTTTGGTCCATTTGTAATCGATTTATTTACAGAAAATCTTTAATTAATTATGGAATCTGAACAGAGGGAATTTATCATTGAGCAAAAGTTGGCAGCACTTCAGGATACATATATCATTAAAGACAAACTTGGAAATCAACTAGGTATAGTCAAGAAAAAATTCATATCAACTACATCTGCATTTACAGTAGAAGATAACACAGGCATATTGGCGGAAATAAGGGCTCAATTTTTAACTCTACATGATACTTTTAGAATACTTGATGGCGAAGGAAAGCTAGTAGCAAAAATCAATAAGAAGATTTTCAAAATATTCTCATCAGCTTTTTGGATTGAGGATTCTAAGAAAAATAAATTATACTGGATTGAAGGAAATTTTTCAAAACATGGTTACGTGTTCAAGAATATGAACAAAAATGTAGTGGCAATCGTACATAAAAAATGGACAGCTTTGAGGGATTCTTACTGTCTTGAAATCACAGGTGAAATAGACCCATTACTAGCCATTTGTAGCTGTGTTGCAATCGATCAGAAACTGGAAGGTCTTCTGGTCAGGCAAAGATTTTAACCCAATTTAATCCCTATTTTTACGAAAAATTTAAGTTTTGCCAAGTCAAAATAATTAAAAGATGCAACCCGAAAGACTTAAAAAGATTATTGTTAATTCCTGGTAAATATGATGAATATAGAATACGAAGTACAACCACAAACTTTTGAAGAACATTTAGGAGAACTAATTTTAGCTAAAATAGGCGATACGATAGTTGGTAAGACTGGTTATGTTCAATTTAATCAAAAATATGCCAATAATAATCCAAACGACGCATTGATGAAATTGATTTTTGATTCACCACCAGATATAATAGTAGAACGATCAATGAGAAAAAGAGGTATTGGACAGGGTTTGATGGATAAATTAGTAGATCAATTGAGACTAAAACATTATAATACATTGTTCATTGCTCAGCCTGATGGGGAAAAAAGATTTTATAGTAAAGTGTTAGAAAGACTCTTTAATAAAGAGAAAATAATTTCAGTCCATTATAGTTGGGCTATGGAACTAGGTCCTGTTTACCAAATCAAAATAACTGGATCTACTTAATCCACAACTTTGCTTCTCTCAATTGTTTTAAATCATTCCAATATAATTCACGTATGTCCTTTATTTCATAATTTAACATTACAAGTCGATCAAAACCAGGCCCCCAAGCCAAAACTGGTATATCTTTTCCAAGTAAGGGTTTAACAACTTCTGGTCTGAACATGCCTGCTCCTCCAAGTTCAATCCATTTATTTAATTCAGGGTAGAAGACTTCTATCTCTACCGACATTTCTGTGTAAGGGAAATAAGAAGGTCTAAATCTTGCCTCTGGAAAACCGAGTTTTGTATAAAATCTTCTTAGATATCCTAGCAAATGTTTAAAGTTTACATTCTCATCTACAACAATCCCGTCTGTTTGATAGAACTCTGCCAAATGATGCCAGTCTAAGGTTTCATTCCTAAAACATCTTCCAACAGAGAAGAATTTAGCAGGCAATTCAGCATTTCTAAGAGCATACAAAGTTCTTGCAGATAAAGATGTTGTGTGTGTTCTCAATATATTTTTTTTGGCAAATTCTGGGTCCCATTTATACTGCCATCCGGTTGAATTACAAGTCCAACCAAATTCATGAGTATCTTTAACCGCTTTAACTAGTTCATCTTCTGGTAATTTTCCTTTTTCTGGATTTTTTATATAGAAAGTATCTGCTAAATCTCTAGCCGGATGATCCTGTGGTTGATATAGTGCATCGAAATTCCAGAAAGAAACTTCTAGAATAGGGCCAGTCATTTCTTTGAAACCCATTTCTAGCCATATCTGGCGGATATATTCGATGACCTGAGTCATGTAATGTTTCTTTCCAGGATAAATCTTTGGTGCAGGTAGAAATACATCATAAGGTCTTATTGGTTTCTTTTTCCACTCTTTTGACAAAATTATCTCAGGAGTTAATTGCCCTATCTCTTCTTTAAGTTTTATCTTTGGGGCAATTTTCTTACCTAAATCAGTTAAAGAAAGTGTTTTTTTAGTCTCAATTTTTTCTTTTATCAATCCTCTTTCCTTCAATTTTTTTACTACTTCTTTATCGAATTCATCTTTACGTTTTCTTCCTCCCAACAAGCTAGAAAGAACCTTTTCTTCAGGAATTTTTTTATTCAAAGTACTTTTGCCTTTATCAGTTATAAACAGAAATCCTTTCCTTATATCGACCCAAGAATTTTTTCTAGTCCAAACTAAACCTATAGAGAAATTTTTGATTCTTTTCTCAAGGATTTTTATATTTCTTTCACCTTTGTTGATAACACTCAATAGATTTTTTTCTGGCAAGCCATTTTTTACATATTCAAGCCCTTCTTCTGTTAGTTCTAGAAACTCAGTAGTTTTTTCATCAACCTTTATTAAATCTTTTAGTTTAGCCCAAAGCGAGGCTTTTTCAATGGCATCTTTTACTAGGCCAGTTGATTTTTCTAGTTCATATATACTGGCGGATTTCTTTTTTTCTAATACCTTTATTATCTTCTTTTCATTCTCATGCAATTGTTTTAGCAGATTATCTGGCATGTTCTACCTTTTAAGAATTTGAATTTGAAATACTAAAAACTTCTTTATCTTACGGGTTTGTATTCTTTCGTGCTCATGACTTTGCCTCTCAACCTATAATTAAAGAAAAGTTTGAGATATTTTTCTATTGTTTTGATCTCTCCCCATTTTTCAATTCTACGATGTGATGTTAACACAAAAGTAGTATTAACTAAGACTATTTTTCCTAACTTTGAAATTCTTTTTGAAAGGTCAAAATCCTCTAAAGTATCCAAATTTTCATTAAAACCTTTAACTTTTTCAAATATATTTCTTCGATAAGCACAACATAAACCTACCAATTTTGGCTTTCCGGAATCAATAGATCTTTTCATAAATAGATTAAATACCCAATAATGTAGGAAAATATGTATTTTCTGACTTACGGGCAGGACGTAGCAAGTTGAGCCAACCACTGATTTTTTTTCGAAGGGTTTAGTAAGCTCTGATAATCCATTGGAAAGGAGAATCGTATCAGCATCTATGAACAATAGTATATCACCTTTCGCAACTTTTGCTCCTGCATTTCTACCTTCTGCTATTCCCTTCTTTTTAACCAAAATAACTTTATCAGCATACTTTTTTGCAATTCTAATCGTATTATCTCTACTCATCCCGTCTGCTACTATTATTTCATATTTTTCTTTGTAGTCCTGATTTTTCAAAGCCTTAAGAGTTGATTCAATATATTTTTCTTCATTTAATGTTGGAATTATTATCGATATCATTAAATCACTTTGTTTTAATAAAGAATTTAAACCTTTGAGTTTTTATCGTTAAATTATTATATATTAGATTTCAAAAAGTCTTTTAATTTAATGAAAATAAAAACCATTGGTCGATATTTTGTCTTTTAAAAATATTCTATTAGTGAAACCAAACGCTCGAAGTGGCTTAGGCTTTGCTTTGGATACAATACCCATAGGATTAGAATACATCGCTTCATCTATAAGGGATGTTGTTAATAATGTTCAAATAGTAGACATGCAATTTGAAAAACATTCTTTTGATAACTTGATTGATAATTTTTCTCCTGATTTAGTTGGGATAACTATGTCAACTGCTGACCATGATGAAGTATTAAAACTTGCAGAAATTTCTAATAAGAAAGGAATAAAAACAGTTGTTGGCGGGTATCATCCGACTTTAGTGCCCGATGAAATACTCTCATATCCACAAATTGACATTGTAGTTCGGGGAGAGGGTGAATTAACCTTTAGGGAATTAGTTCAAAAAGGAATGCCGAATAAAATTCTTGGAATTTGTTACAAAAATAATGGGAAAATAATTCATAATGAAAATCGTCCTTTAATTAAAAATTTAGATGATTTACCTTTCCCAGCAAGAGATCTAAGAAAATACAATTATGAGGATCGTATGGATATAGAAGGAAGAGAATTTGATGTCATTAGCATGTCGCGTGGTTGCTGGGGAAGATGCAGCTTCTGTTGTGAGCCAATTTTTAGTAGAAGCCTTCAACGTTTTCGTTCTCCTGAAAATATAATGAAAGAAATACTAGAGGTACATTCACTTCATAAAGGAAATCCATTACAAATTTTTGTAGTTGACCCAAATTTTATAGGAAATCCAATAATAACTGATAAGATATGCAATTTATTAAATAAGCATAAATTAGATATCATTTTTTCCGTTATGACAAGGGTAGATATAATTGTTAAATATCCTAAACTTGTCAAAAAAATGTGCGAAAACGGAATATTAAAATACGAATTGGGGATTGAAAGTCCAAACTTAAAAGATCTTGAAGATACTCAGAAAGACATAGATATTGAGACACAGAGAAAAGCTATTAAAATTTTAAGAAAAAATAATGCAGAGGTATCTGGAACATTTGTGATAGGATTACCAGGTCAAACTGAAGAAGAGATAAAGTGTTTTCCAAAATATGCGAAAGAAATAGGTTTGATGCATGCTGCATTTGGAGTTGCGACGCCTTTTCCCGGAACAAAATTCTACGATGATTTAAAAAAATCTAATTTTGTTCTAAGTAATGATTTATCCAAATATGATGAATTACACTCCGTTATCGAATCAGATGCTTTAACACGAAAAAGAATAGAACAGCTGTCTACTTATTGTATGACTAAATTCTGGACCCCTGATGTTTTATTAGATGAAGCACTAAATTACAAGAAGAAAACAAGTAAAAAAATACCATTGGATGTTTTCATAAAAAATTTAAATAAAAAACTGACTTTTATTAAAAACGTTGGAAATGACTTATTCAAAGAAGATGTTGATGGTCATATAAAAATGATTTTTGAAACAATATTAGAAGACAATATAACTAAATATGATTTTCGTAATATGGTCAAAATACCTAAAATTTTAAATGTTCTAGGCACACAGAAAATTCAACTTGTTTTAAGATATAAAAATTACAAACCCATACACTACGTCATAAAAATCACAAAAAACAACGTTTCATACATGAAAACATCATTCGAGAATGAAAAGAATGTGACTATAAATTTTGATATAGATTTGACCAAGGTTATTCAGCAACTTGATACGAAATGGGAAGATCAATATTTTGGCAAATTAAAAACCTATATTAAATTGAAACCCATGTTTAACGTGAATGGTAACTATAATAAAATAAGATTATTAGCAGCGATTACTTTGTTTATGAGTAGTTTTATCGTACAAAAAATAATAAACAATTTTTACTAATTTTAAATAAAACTTTATATCTTCGGCTCATCAAACATGTTTTATGAAAAATCAATGGCTCATAATTTCGATGTTTGGGCTTGCAATAATAGCTATTCCAAGTTTTATTTTTTTGAAAAAAATGCTTATAATTGAACTGGGCACAATCATATTTTTTATAGGCCTGACTTGGGAATTATATGGAACAAAAAAGGGTTTATGGAAGAATAGCTCATCACCGATTTATAATATAGCAAATAGATTGCCAATAGAAATAGCACTCTCTTATTTTTTTCTTGGGATGATTGCTGCCTCTTATGTAATTTCTAGATTAATGAAATAGATGAAAATTATGGAAAGATTAAAAAAAGGCCCTTATAATCCGCTATTTCTGCTGATAGTTATACCGATTGCCATAATAGGTCTTGTTGTTTATAAAAATACTATAATAATTGAACCTGGAATATTGTGTGCGTTGGGTGGTTTGATCTATGAAATTCATGGAACAAAGAATAAAAATTTTGAATATCCACAGGCATCGTTATATCTCATATCAGGTAGATTACCAATAGAGGTTATACTTGTTTATTTCTTTAGTGGTATGGCATGCGCAACATATATTTTTTTCAGATTAGGCATCTAATCTTTTAGAATAAACTTGTCAATCAAATCTTTCGCTTTCTCTTTTTTCTCTTGATGTTTTTTCAAGAAATTGTTTAGTACATCAATTGTAATTTCTTTTAATTCTCCAGTCAACATTTTTCCTGATTTATAATCATCATAATTTTTTTTCAACTTATTAGAATCTTCCAAAAAATAAGTTAGGTATTGGTAAGATACATCAATTTCTGGCACTCCACCCTTTTCTCTATGCTCCTTTATACTTCCTCTACCACCCGAAAATGCATATTTCATAATTTTATTCTTTACTTGTTCTGGAGTATCATGAGTAAAAATTGTATTGAGTTCTTCAGAAGATGACATTTTACCTCCCTCAGTCAGACTCGGTAAAAATCTGCAAAGTATAGTGGCGGGTTTAGGAAATCCTATCTTTGGTGCTACATCTCTCGTTAATCTAAAGTGTACATCTTGATCTATTGCACATGGAATTAAACATTGTGTATTTTTTCCTTCCATTATAGATGGTAAGAATGCTGGTACAGATTGCATACTTGTGTAAAATATTTCACCTATGTTATTTGAATCTTTGAATCCAAACAATGCCTTCACAGTAGATAGCGTAGTTTTTTTTGCTACCAAACATGCATGTTTATACATATGTCCTGCGTATTCCGTATCCAAGAATATTTTGGTCTTCTTCGGATCAAAACCTAGTGCTATTATATCTAGTATATTTTCATAAGCCCATTTTTTTGTATTCTCTAGAGTTATATCTTCTTTGAAGAAAAATTTCTCTTCATCAGGTATTTGAAAAAGTAAAGGAACATCTAATTTATCTTGTAACCATTTGCAAAACATCCAAGGAATTAAATGACCTAGATGAACAGGACCAGAGGGTGCCCGACCTGTATAGAGATAGAATTTTTTCTTTTTCTCGATGTCATCTAAAATTGTATCAAAGTACATATGCGCAAAAAAAATCTTTCTTTGCAAAAAATAATGAAGATCTCCAGTATGCTTTTCCAACCTTTTTAAAATGGAATTATCAATAAGTTTTACTCCGAATTGTTTTACTAATTTATCATAGTCAATTTTTCCCTTTACTTCCCACGGTGTTACTATAAAATTGGAGTCTTCCATTCTTTCACTTATTAACATTTTTAGATTTATTCTTTATATTTTACCACTTCCCTTAAATCCATTGTATACAGAGCAATTTTTACATTTTTTTTGTGAATTTTTGCATGATTTTTCTTCTTTTGGCTCGTACAATTTACAATAAGTATTTTCGACTGTTTCTAAGTCAAATAAACCTCTATATCTAAGAACCTTTTTGAAATCTATCGATTCTACTCCAATTCCCCTATTTAAGTCATATATTACATGTTCAATACCGTCAGCACTTGTTTCGCTAAATCCTGTAAATGTTGCTCCTGGTCCAATATTACTTCTCATACGTTTAATATGATACTTGTCGACATCTAATTTGCCAGATGCTGCATCTCTAACTGCTTTAATATATTCAACCTTTTCCTTTTGGGTTGCTGGAACAAGTCTACGTATGATATCTTCTAAAGATTCATTCCCACTTAAAATAATATTACCAGATATTCCTGCTTTTTTTCGTAAACCTTCTAAAATTGAACACACTTCACGATCTGCGTATTCTCCTTTGTCTTTGTAGTTTGCTGAAAGTAAAAATTCATAATCTTTCAACCTGAATGGATTGTTCATTTCGTATATTGCTCTATCTAATTCTCCCAAATTCTTTGGAAATTCAAATAAAAATTTAATTGAAGATCCTACGGCTTCTTTTAGTTTTTTTCCAAAAACTTTCACCTTTCATTGTGATTCACCATTCTTTACTTGACTACAAGTATTCTGAGCAATTCGTTTTTGTTTTAATTCTTGTTTTTCTTTCAGGTAAAAATTCATTTTACCAATACCTTTACGTAGAGTTTTACCTAAAGCATAAGGATACTTGAGTATTTTTTCCCCTGGGTTTGCACTCAGTATAAAGGGGGTTATGAATACATTAGTTAAAATCGGATAAATGAAGTTCCCGAGAAAATATCTATCAGCCCGTTGCATATTCATAAAGTATTCTATAGCCTCTTCTCTACTTTTAATTTCAGGATAACTGATGGAAATAGGTTCTCCACCAAGACCGACGGCTCCAATAGTTTTTCCGCTTAACTCTAATATGTTTGTTATCACTTCCTCTGTGGGCTGACAATATGGGGCACCATTCGTAAAATGTTTATACGTTAATGATGTGATAACTGCAGAAATAGGTATTAAAGAATAATTTATGCATTTTTCCACCTTTCCAATTCTTGAATTTTCTTCTCGTAGTTTTTCATACTCATGTGATGATTGAGTCAATTCTTGCACAAGATCATTTTTCAAAGAGTACAGTTTGCCAAACTAATTCACCTTTCATTCTAACTCACCTCTCAATATTTCAAAAAAAGTATTACCTAAATCAGTAAAAACTAATGGTTTTCCCTTGCAATTCTGATTTCCAAAATCAATCAGATTAAATTGTTTAAATCTATTTAGAACACATTTTACAGTACTTTCGGGATAATTTTTATCAGTAATTCTTCTTACAGCAGACGAGAATGTAGTTCCTTGTAAATAATACAAGCTCAAGAACAATTCTTTTTCTTTCGTTCTGAGTGATCGCTCTAAGAAAATCCTAAGTTCTTTTTTACAGATGCCAAACGCGACCACATCTCATTTTCATCACTCAATATTATGATATATCAATATTAAATGCTTTTTGGACAAAAAAACTGACCATTAAATTGATAATATATTCATAGAAATACAATAACTTCTTTATGACTAAATTAAAGGTCGAGAAGCACATTGATATCAAAGGAAGAGAAGCAGGCCTTATATCTAATGCCATATCCGATGTTATTAAAGAATTCACTATGAGAGCTCAAGTAAAAAAATTGAAAACACTACGAATTTTTATTACCAATAATCCGGTTGAAGTTTGTAAACTCATTGTTTCTAAAGTAAAATTGGATAGACATAGTGAAATGAGAGAATGGATTTGTCAAAATGCGCCTAGCTTTTCATATTGGGAAGAAGGGCAAGTACCAACAATAATGTTAGACGCAAAACAAAAAGTATTTGAGGAAAAAAATTATCCTGCAATCAAGGGATTGTTTGCACATGAATTGATGCATTTGATGGATAGGCTCGATGGTATAAATGATGTTTTAGAACTCGAGGCTGAAAAAGCTGGTAAAAATATGTTCAATTATCTTACAAAGATTAAAGATTCTAAAACATTTACTAGAGAGCGACTTTTAAGTTCTCTAATAAGATTAACTGCAACTACTCTATTTTTTATTAAGGATACGCTAGCCAATACAAGAGCTATGAGTTTTGGTTTTGATGATGAAATATATTATAATTATAAAGTGACATTGGAAGGAGTGAAAAAACAGATAAAATTTACTGAAAAAGAAATAATAAAATCGCTCAAAAGTGGAAGAAAACATGTTTTAGACGATGCATTCATAATATATGTTGGTCTGAACTCAAGTTGGGTTACATTTAAAATGTTCCATAACAAGATGTACCTAGATTTAAAAGATATGGCTAACATAGAAGTACCAACTATAATAAAGAAAAATGGCGATTCTGTACTAGAAGAACTGTTAAATCTCAGGTCTGCAAGCGATAAAAAACAATTAGCAAAGATTTTAAGATTATCTCAACAAAACTATTTCAATGTTGTTCAATATTTTAGTAAGAAAGTAAGGTGATGAAATGGCAAATTTTCAATTTATAGTATCGGATCCAACTAAAAGAAAAGCGTACAAAGTAGAGGTCGACCAAGACAAAGCTGTAGGTATAGTAGGCAAAATAATAGGTGAAAAGTTCAATGGTGATATATTAGGTCTATCTGGTTATGAATTGCAAATAACTGGGGGAACTGATAAGGATGGTTTTCCAATGCATCCGCAAGTTCATGGACCTGGTAGAAAGAAAATACTTCTTTCTAATCGACCTGGTTTTCATCCCTTAATAAAAGGGCAAAGGAAAAGAAAGATGGTTAGAGGCAGCACGATTTCTGCAGATATAATTCAGGTAAATTGTAAAATAACAAAAGCGGGAACTACATCACTTGATTCTTTATTTAAAAAAGAATCTAAAGAAGAACAGCCAAGAGAAGAAGCTAAACAAGAAGAAAAGAAACCTGAAGAAAAACCAAAAGAAGTAAAAACCGAAAAGAAAGAAGAGAAAAAATCATAAGGGTGAGGAAATTCACAAAAAAGGTCGACCCAAAACTTATACCAGAAGTTAATATTGGTGTGCTCGGACATGTAGATCATGGTAAATCCACATTAGTCGAAACTTTAACTGGAAAATGGCCGTCCCTTCATTCCGAGGAATTAAAAAGAGGTATAACAATTAGACTTGGTTATGCTGATGCAACATTTTACAAATGTCCGAAATGTGAAACAAGTTATGCAACAGATAAGTGTTCAAGATGTTTTACTGAAGCAAAAATACTTAGGACTGTTTCCTTCGTAGACGCACCTGGGCATGAAAGCTTAATGGCAACAGTTTTAACGGGTTCTGCTATAATGGATGGTGCTATTCTTGTCATAGCAGCTGATGAAAAATGTCCATTACCACAAACGAGAGAGCATTTAACTACCCTAGAAGTTGTTGGTATAAAAAACATAGTGGTTGTTCAAAACAAAATAGACCTTGTTTCTAACGAAAAAATTAAAAAAAGTTATGAAGAAATAAAAAGTTTTCTAAAAGGCACTATAGCTGAAAATGCCCCAATTGTGCCAATTTCTGCGCAACAAAAAATAAACATTCATTATTTGATAGAGGCAATAGAAGAGAAAATACCAACTCCAAAGAGAGACCTCGATAAAGATCCTAAGATGATAATTGCAAGAAGTTTCGATATAAATAAGCCAGGTGCACCTATCGATAAATTAGTTGGTGGAATTCTTGGCGGTGCTGTAATACAAGGCAAATTCAAGACAGGGGATATGATTGAGATAAGACCAGGTATAAAAATAAATGATAAATGGAAATCTGTAAAGACAAATGTAGTGTCAATGGAAAAGGCTGGTACTAAAATAGACGAAGCTGGTCCTGGTGGATTACTCGGTATGCTAACAAAATTAGATCCTTCACTAACAAAAGCTGATGGGCTCGTCGGTAATGTTGTTGGTCTACCCGATAAATTACCTGCAATCTTATCTGAACTTAAAATGCAAACAAAACTATTAGAAAGAACCGTTGGGACAGAAACCATGGAGGTAGTAAAAAATATAAAACCCGATGAAAATCTTATGATAAACATAGGAACTGCAAGATCAATCGGTATCGTAAAAAATGTAAAAAATAATGTCGTGAATATGGTTCTAAAGATACCAGTTTGTGTTGATAAAAAAGATAGAATTGTTATATCAAGACAAATTCAGGGTAGATGGAGACTTATTGGATATGGTGAGTTAGTAGATTAAAATGAAAAAAGTAATACTAGATACCAATTTTTTAATGATTCCTTATCAGTTTAAAGTCGATATTTTTGAAGAAATAAGACGTATTGTAGAAGGAGGATACGAATTAATTACAATTAGTGGCGTTGTAAAGGAATTGGAAAAAATTAAAAAATCCAAAGGTAGGTCTGCAGTTGCTGCTAAAATTGGTCTTGAACTAATTAAAGCAAAAAACGTTAAAGTTATAAATTCTGATTCAGAAAAAGTTGATAATAAAATAATTGAATTATCTGATGAAAATACTATAGTTGCAACAAATGATATAAAATTGAAGAATAAGCTAAAGAATAAAAACATTAAAATCATCTATTTGAGAAGTAAAAAGTATTTGAAAATGGAATGAGGAGGTAGAATTTGATGGATGTACTATTTTTAGCCCCTATTGCAGGTTTTGTTTCGATTATTTTTGCGATATACTATTATTTTTACGTGAAACGACAGGACGCCGGAACTCCAAAAATGAAGGAAATTTCTGATGCTATACAAGTAGGAGCAAAAGCCTTCCTAAAAAGACAATATAAAACTCTTGCGATATTCATCGTCGTACTATCCATCCTCTTAGGTGTTTTCTTAGGAGTTAATCTTGCTATTGCTTATGTTATTGGTGCTGTAAGTTCTGCTTTAGCTGGTTACTTGGGAATGAGTGTTGCGCTAAAAGCAAACGTTAGAACTGCATATGCAGCCAAAAAAGGTTTGAACAAGGCATTTCCTATCGCATTTTATGGTGGAGCTGTGATGGGTTTGGCAGTGGTTGGTCTAGCTCTAATTGGAATAAGTTTCATTTATTATGTTTTTAGAGATCCAAAAATCGTCTTAGGATTCAGTTTTGGTGCATCTTCAATCGCACTATTTGCCAAAGCCGGTGGTGGTATATACACTAAGACGGCTGACATTGGTGCTGATTTAGTAGGTAAAGTCGAAATGAACTTTCCTGAAGATGATCCTAGAAATCCTGCTGTTATAGCTGACAATGTTGGTGACAATGTCGGTGATGTAGCAGGAATGGGGGCAGATTTATTCGATTCATATGTCGCTAGTATTGTGGCAGCAATGATTTTAGGTACAGTAGTTTTAGGTGTTACCGGGGCTGTACTGCCTCTTCTATTTGGAGCAGTCGGTTCATTTGCATCCATAATCGGGGCTTATTTTGTTAAAGTTAAGGGAAATAACCCTGGAGCTGCGTTAAATAGGGGAACTTATATTACGTGCATAATATTTGCTATTTTTGCATTTTTGATAGTCTATTTTATGCAAATTGAAATGAAATTTTTCTATGCAACTTTGGCTGGGCTGATCGCAGGAGTTATAATAGGAATAACATCAGATTATTATACATCTGCAGACAGAGGTCCTGCCTTTAATACTGCACAAGCATCTAAAACAGGAGCAGCTATCAATATTCTGACAGGGTTTTCTTATGGTAACATAAGTATAGTGCCACCAATGATAGGTATAGCCCTAGCATCGTTAATATCTTATCAATTAGCTGGATTATACGGTGTTGCTATGGCTGCTGTTGGTATGTTATCTATAACCGCTATGGTAGTTTCATCTGACGCTTATGGTCCGATAGTAGATAATGCCAAAGGAATTGCAGAACAATCTGGTCTTGGAGAAAAGGTTGTGAAAGTTGCCGATAGATTAGATGAGGCCGGAAATACTGCCAAGGCTATAACTAAAGGTTTCGCAATAGGAGCAGCGGGTTTGACTGTCATAGCTATGGTTGCTGGTTATGCTGAAATTGTCGGTATAAAAACTATTGATTTAATGAATCCATTTGTCTTAACAGGTGCATTGATTGGAGTTATTATGCCACCTTTATTCTCAGCTTTATTGATATTGGGTGTAGGAAAAAATGCCTTTAGAATGGTAGAAGAAATCAGGAGACAATTCAGAGAAATAAAGGGATTGAAGGAAGGAAAAGCAAAACCGGATTATGAGAGATGTGTAGATATAGCAGCAAAGGGAGCACTAAAAGAATTAGTATTACCAAGCGTTTTAGCGATAATAGTTCCGTTAATTGTAGGCTTTATATTAGGTAAAAGTGCATTAGGTGGATTCTTGATAGGAAGTTTACTTTCAGGATTGGTATTTGCTCTTTTCATGGCCAATTCTGGTGGTTTGTGGGACAATGCTAAAAAATTCATAGAGGATGGAAACTTGGGTGGAAAAGGATCAGATGCGCATAAAGCTGCTGTAGTTGGTGATACAGTAGGCGATCCATTCAAAGATACAGCTGGTCCGTCTATCAATACATTGTTAGTAGTAATGTCTTTAATATCCTCGATGTTCGCACCACTGATTGCAACTTATGCTTTGTTTGCGTAAGTGAAAGTATTTTACATAGAAGGAATTAGAATTGATACCAAATGTCAAAAAAGAAAGTGGAAATTAAAGAGGATATTTCTAAAGATAAATGGCACGCGATGGATGAAAAAACAGTTCTAGCGACTTTAAAAACTCATGATAAGGGGCTGACAAATGAAGAAGCTCAAAGAAGATTGAAGGAATACGGATATAATGAGTTAAAAGAGATCAAGCGAAGAACTGCCTTACAAATGTTTCTTGAAGAATTCAAGGATATATTCATAATTTTATTGTTAGTAGCTACAGTACTTTCATCTATAATAGGCTATTATGAATCACTCAATGCACCTGGGAAAAGTTTTCTTGAAACTTATACAGATACGATAACAATTGGAGTAATTGTCCTTCTTTGTGCTGTTACAGGTTTTGTTCAAGAATATCGTGCAGATAAAGCATTGGACGCTTTGAAAAAATTAACTGCACCCAAGGCAAGAGTTCTAAGAAACGGTAAAGAAGAAATGATACCAGCAAAAGAAGTGGTGCCTGGGGATGTTTTACTTTTGGAAGCAGGAGATCGTTTACCTGCAGATGCGAGATTATTAGACGTTGTAAGCATGAAAACTGATGAGGCTGTTTTAACAGGTGAATCTCTCCCCGTTAGTAAAGAATTAGGTACAGTAAGAGCTGATATGCCCATAGCTGAAAGGAAAAATATGGTTTTCACTGCTACGCATATAACATATGGTAGAGGCAAAGCAGTAGTAGTATCAACCGGTATGAATACAGAATTTGGCAAGATTGCAGAGCTGGTTCAGGAGACAGAAGAAGAAGAGACGCCGCTTCAGAAAAAATTAGATAAGTTTGCTAAAAAGATTGCAAAAGTTGTCATTATTTTATCGGCTATTATATTCTTCCTTAATGTATTTGCTGAAGGACTTAATATTAAGGCAGTTCTAGATTCATTCATGACTTCTATAGCATTAGCAATATCAGTAGTTCCAGAAGGATTACCTGCGATAGTAACAGTTGGCTTAGCTTTAGGCGCACGTGAGTTTGCAAGACGTAATGCAATAATAAGAAAACTATCGTCAGCAGAGAGTTTAGGCTCTACTACAGTCATCTGTTCTGATAAAACTGGAACTTTGACAAGAGGTGAGATGACTGTTCGTAAAGTCTATGTAGATAGCAAAATAATCGAAGTTACTGGTGTTGGCTATGAGCCAAAAGGTGAATTTACACAAAATGGCGAGGCAATTGATCCGAAAAAGATTCATGGTTTACCGTTGCTATTAAGAGTTGGTTTATTATGCAACAATGCCTGCATACAGAAAGAGAAATTCTGGTGTGTATTGGGTGACCCAACCGAAGGATCCTTACTCGTGTCCGCAACTAAAGCAGGTTTTAAAGTAGAAGATTTGGGAAAGGAGTATCCTCGTAAGCATGAAGTTCCATTCACTTCAGAAAGAAAGCGTATGACAACAGTGCATGCTACTCCTGGAAAAGAATTGTTTGCATATTTAAAAGGTGCTCCTGAAGTTGTATTAGAACGATGCAATTTTATCTTAGAAAATGGTAAAGTAGAGAAGTTGACTAGTGAAAAAAGAAAAGAAATATCGAAAGTTAATGAAAAATTAGCAAGCGAGGCTTTAAGAGTTCTGGGAATGGCTTATAAGGAATTACCAAAACATTTAGTTAAGTTTACCGATGAAGAATTAGAAAAAGACCTTGTATTCATAGGTCTACAAGGAATGCTAGATCCACCAAGAACTGAAGCTATAGAAGCAAACAAAAAGGCACAACAAGCAGGTATAAGGACTGTAATGATTACGGGCGATCATAAGCTGACAGCAATAGCTGTGGCAAAGGAAATAGGGATTATGGATAAAAACAGTACAGCTTTAACTGGTGAAGAACTAGACAAAATGAGCGATGAGGAATTAGATAAGAAAGTAGAAAATATAGCAGTTTACGCTAGAGCTTCACCAGAGCATAAGTTACGTATTATTAAGGCATGGAAGAAAAAAGGACATATAGTAGCGATGACAGGAGATGGTGTGAATGATGCTCCAGCTGTCAAGAATGCTGATGTTGGAATATCGATGGGTATAACTGGAACTGATGTAACAAGAGAGGCTTCGGATATTGTTTTAGCGGATGATAACTTTGCTACGATTGTCAATGCGATAGAGCAAGGTAGAGTCATATATGATAATATTCGTAAGTATGCACGATTCCTAATGGCTTGCAACTTTGATGAAGTATTGGTTATAGGAAGTTTTGCTCTTCTAGGTGGTATTTTCGGCGATAGTTTATTCCCACTGCCATTAATTCCTGCCATGCTTTTATGGATCAATTTAGTCACAGATGGTGCTCCAGCAGTATCATTATCAATGGATTCACCAGACGAGGATGTAATGAAGAGAAAGCCTCGTAAGCCGAGCGAAGGCATATTGCATGGAATGGTGGTATTCATAATAGCCTCGTTTGTATTACAATCTACCGGAACGATACTGGTGTTTTCACTTGAGTATTATGTGTTCCCAGGAACATGGATGTCTGATGCTAAATATCATTGGATTTCATTACCTGTGACAGATCCACATAGAGAGGAAGCTCGATTAATGGCTTTAGATGAAGCTAGAACCGTTGCTTTTGTACAAGCTGCTATGTTTGAACTGTTTGTAATTTGGAACTGCCGTTCAGAAAAACACAGTTTTTGGAAGATGGGACGAAAGATACTCAAGAATAAGTTCTTTATAATTTCAGAGATAATATCAATAAGTGCAACATTGGGTATTTGTTATATACCTATAACTCAGCGGATGTTTCACATAGTTCCATTGACATTAGCAGATTTGGCTTATGTTTTAGTAATAGCTAGTTGGGGTTTATTTGTATTACCTGAATTATTCATGGGGAAGAAATTCTTGAAATGGAGATAATTAGCTTTTAATGTTAAAAATACAAAATAAGGGATTGTATGTATAGAATATTGACAATAAAAACTAACATAAAAGTGCCTCCCACACGTTTTGGGATGCCTTTAAAGCAGGCTATAAAGGAAAGTGTGGCAGAGAAATACGAGAATAAGATAGATAGAGATTTCGGTATGGGTTTAACTGTGGTGGATGTAAAAGAGATAGGCGAAGGCACGATAAAGGCCGGAGACCCAGCTATCAATTATATTGTCACATTTGATTTACTCGTTTTTAAACCAGAATTGCATGAAATTTTGGTTGGAGATGTTATAGATAATACAGAATTTGGTGCTTTTGTTAGACTTGGTCCTATGGATGGACTAGTTCATGTCTCTCAATTATTGAATGATTATGTAAGCTACGATGAGAAAAATTCTACTTTTATCGGTAAAGAAACGAGAAAGACGCTAAAAGAAGGAGACGGCGTTAGGACAAGAGTTATATCGATAAGTATGGCGTTCGGTAAGGAAAATAAGATAGGATTAACGATGAGACAGCCCAACTTAGGATCTTTAGCATGGCTGGAAGATGAGAAAAAAAAGGCAAAAAAAGGAGTTACAAGTAAGAAAGAAAGTAAGAAATAGTTCAAATCCCGGGTGGCGCATTGGACCAGAGAATCAAGTCACTGTATTTAGACAAGTTGAACAAAGAAGGGCTGACTGAAACAAGGAAAGAAAAGAGAATTAAACTCAGAATCTATAATCAATAACAGATAAAGATGAAATTTGAAATTATTTTAAGTTTCACTATCTCTTTTTTAATAATTTTGAATCTCACTACCACTTCTGCAACAACATCCACATCAACTTCTTCGACTACTATAAGGATAAGGCCTATTACTGCTACAATTCCTCAAATAGAATCCTGTGACTCTTCGTGCAAGGCTCAAAGCTTTGCCTCTGGAACGTGCAAATCTCCGACAGGTGATGGTTTCGTGGCGTCTGCAGAGTTGTTAAGCTACGGGAACAGCTACACTGACATAACCGACAGCGAGGCGAACACATTATTTAGTTTATTCCGAACACAGGGTTTTACCGAGTTCACCATGCGTTTTCCAGCTTTTAGTTACACTAGTAGCGGAGCAACAAGCACGCAAGTTTCAAATATTAAAAGACTTATGCGCATTGCAGACCAATATAACATGGAAGTTAATCTGGATTTGCACACTTGGTACACAACATGGGACAACGACTTTAGGGACAGCGCTTCAGGTTCAGCGGCTAACAGAGCAGCCTACATTCAGTACGTTAGAAACACGATTCCACAGTTCGAAAGTGAACCCAATTTAAAAGCTTGGATGGTGTTGAACGAGCCGCAGGCGCGAACAGCTTCAACATCAGAAAATAGCTTCATTCGAGACGTAATCAGGGAAGCAAAGAGCTTGACAACTAGGCCAGTAAGCGTTAGGTTCATGATGGGTTATAGTCCATCGACAGGCCATTATGCCACATATTTGGACGATGAAGTGGATTTTCTTTGCCGAAATTCATACTGGGATTCGCGTTATCCCTCCACAACGGTTTATGGCGCTACTCAAGCCAAATTTTTGGCTGCATTAGATCATGCACATAATATGGGAAAGGAACTTTGGATTACAGAGTTCGGCAAGACCTCCGATCAAGTTGGTTATTTCAAGGAAAATGTTGCTTATTACAGGAGTGTTGGCGTAGACAGGGTTTTTGCATGGGCAATCCAGACCGAAGGCGCTGAATCGTACAATATCTTCAACGGAATGACTCCTAAAGCAGCGTTCTATGAGCTTGTCAGTGATTCAACTACACCAACCTGCTCGGGGACGCAGAACCCCAATGGAAATTATGAATGCTCCGGCATATGCTGCTGCTCAGGAACTATAACATCCACCACCACAAGACCTACAACTATATCAACAATAAAACCACTACCCATAGGTGGAGGTGGAGGAGGAAGGATGCCACTTATGATGTCATTAAGTAACACAAATGTAGCAGCCATATTGATTGCATTAATTGTAGTTGTTATTATAATTTTTTGGGGTTTCACGTTTTTTGCAAAGAGAAAATAGATTTGATAAGTTTTTCTTATATAATACTAAAATAATTCTTATGAAGAATATATTCATTTTTACCATAATTCTATTTTTATTTAGTTTAAGCATAGCCAAAGCTGAAAATAAATGTTCCGGCTCATTAATTTTTACACTTTCATCTAACGTAGCAGAAAGTGGAACACAGATTAAGGCAATAATCGCTGGATTAACTGGTAAAGAATGCCTTGGAAAAATAATTCATGTAAGGCTTGATTCTTGCAATGGAGAAAAGGCCTGTTTATGTACTTCTAAGGGTTCTGGATGTTCCTGCTATTTTAAAGCACCACTACCATTCATTTCATCTGAAGGGCTTCATAGGTGGTATAGAAGTGAATATGTTTATCATGCATGCGTAGACAAGAATAACGATGGAGATTATAGCGAAGAAGGGGAAGATGTATCCACGACATTAACAGTTAAAAGAGGTTTCTTTACAGAAAATTTAAACATATTTAAGCCTTTAATACAACTAATTCAAAGTATAACTGGTAGGTTTGCTCAAAGCTTTTAAACCTAAATTTTATAATATAAGAAGAGTGATTTGAATGGTTAAAAGACAATATGTTTGTAGGAATTGCCGTAGATTCACGACTGAAAGAGAATGTAGAGTTTGCAAGTCTACAAATTTATCAGCCAGTTGGAAAGGACTTGCAGTTATAATAAAACCACAAGAGAGTGAGATGGCAAAAGTCTTGAAAATAGAGTCGAATGGCAAGTATGCTTTATTTGTAGGATGATTCAATGAAAATGGATGTCTTAGATAAGAAAGAAAATCCTTTCCTGAAGAGAACAGACTTAATTTTAATGATTGATCATGTAGGTCAGGCTACACCGAAAAAAGAAGAAATAATCAAGGAAATAGCTGGAAAATTTGATAGTTCACCTGAGAAAGTAACTGTTGAATACATTTTTTCTGAATTCGGATTAGCTAAAGCTAAAGTAAAGGCTAAAGTCTGGAAAGAGAAGGCGCCTGAAAAAAATAAGAAAATGAAAAAAACAGAAGAGGGCAAGAAAGAAGAGCAACCAAAAGAAGAAGCTAAAAAAGAAGAAAAGAAACTTGAAGAAAAACCAAAAGAAGCAAAAGTCGAAAAAAAAGAAGAACCAAAAAAAGAAGGTGAGAAGAAATGAAGCATAAAACAGTTAAACAGTCAGATATTTTAAAGGTCGAAGGAGACAAAATTAAAAGATTAAGAAACAATTGCCCGAGATGCGGTACAGGAGTTTACATGGCAGAACATAAAGACAGATATTATTGTGGAAAGTGTCATTTCACTGAATGGAAGAAGAAATAATTACGATGAACCTGCTTTATATCCTAATTCAAAAACTTTATTGTTAATATCCACATATTTATCCGGTAAAGTTTCTCTTATTCCAGCCAGAAAAGATTCCTTTTCAAGTGGTATAAAACCTTTAGAATTTGCATAACCTAGCAAGAAAATATTCGTCAATACGATATTTCCAATCATCATTTTCACTATTTTAGACGCGTTGAACGCAACAACCTTGGCTGCAAAGTTCTTTATTGTCTGTGTTATTTCATCTAACCTGGGATAGTACTCTTTTATGACTGGAACTGAAAGTGGAATCATTTTATAAGTGTTGACTAGAAATACAGTCTTATTTTCTTTTGAGCCATAGTAACATGCTCTTAAAGCTTCAACAGGTTCTAATGCTATTATTAGATGTGCTTCACCTTGCATGACTAATGGAGAATATATTTTATTTCCGAACCTGATATGACAAGGAACTGAACCACCTCTTTGAGCAAGTCCATGAATTTCAGAAGTTTTTACATCGTATCCTTGTTCTAATGCAGCCTGAGCCATTATTTGCATAGTTGTGATTACGCCTTGACCACCAACTCCAATTATAACTGTATTAAATTCTCTCATTTCTTAATCACTTTTTTCATTTTATCGTAAACCCAAACAATAGTACAAGCTAATAAGTGCCAATAAGCTATTACAAAAAATAACATAAATGCCGCATTAATTACCCCTGCAATATTATTGTTAATATTAACATAGTCTGTGAGAAAAATAATGACTGCAGTAGAAATTAATGGTAAATGAATTAAAAATGCTATTACCGCACCAAAAAAAAGTTCAAACCCATCTATAGGTTCTCTGGTTGGTTCAACTTTAGGAAAACTAATCCAAAACCCCATATATCCACCTAAACCTGGCAAAATTGATAGGAAAAATATAATACTCAATAAACTAACAACTTTCATTTTTCTCCTATCCGGTTTTAAAAATTCTTTCCAATTCATTTCTTCACCTATTTTTTATCTGGCGCCTTCTCGTGTTTTTTAACTGGATGAATTGCTTTAAATGGACACACTTGACTGCAAACACTGCAACCTGTGCAAAGATTTTTATCTATTCTGTAAATTCCGTTTTCTTCAGATATAGCAGGGCATCCTAACTGATGCAAGCATAAACCACATCTCTTGCATTGTTTCTGATTTATTTCAAATACAGGGAGTTTTACTCCTAATTTAGAACATTTTTTTATTGTCAGTAATCTGCATTCTCTTCTAGCAACAATCACTGAAAGTTCATTTTTCTTAAGGAATTTTCTAACAGTTTTTATCATACTTTTTACATAAAATGGGTCAACCAATGCAACATTTTTTACACCGCATGCTTTAGCAATATCTTCTATCTTTATTTCTTTAGTCTTCTCCCCCATTGCTGTTAAACCCATACCAGGATTGGGTTGATGTCCCGTCATTCCTGTGATTCTATTATCCATTATGATTATCAACGGATTGGATTTGTTATAAATACAATTGACAAGTCCAGGGAAACCAGCATGGAAGAACGTAGAGTCTCCCATTAAAACAATAACTTTTTGGAATGTAGTTTTTTTAATTCCGTGAGAAATTCCAGCGCTTGCACCCATAGAAAATACAAAATCAGTTTCACAGAAAGGTGGATAGATGCCTAGAATATAACAACCAATATCACCAGCAAATATCGTATCCTTACCTGCTGCTACTCTTAATGCCCAAAAGGTTGCCCTATGCGGGCAGCCAGGGCACATAACAGCAAACCTTCTCGGTTTTTTAATTTCATTGTACATTTTTAGATGATTTTGAAGACCCATTTCGAGTTTTTTACCAGTGAGTCTTTCTAATGCCATTATAATAATTTCTTCATCATATTCTCCAGATTGAGGTAAAAGATTTTTGCCATATATTTTCAATTTTGGATTTATTTCTCTTGATAGAATTTTTACTTCATTTTCTAATATTGGCTCTAATTCTTCGGCAATTAAAACACTATTAAACCTTTTAATGAAACTCTTTATTTTTTCTTCAGGCAAAGGATGGGTAAAACCTAATTTCAGAATTGGTAATTTTATTTTCAAGTCTTGTAATGCATCCATTACATAATTAAACGAAGCACCCGAAGTTATTATACCTAATGAACTCTTAACTTTAGGATTAACGATGAAATTGATTTTTGTTTTTTCAGAAATCTTTCTCATTTTTTCAATTTTTTCGAGAACCTCATTGTGCATTCTAATTGTATTTGGCGGCATTATGTTGAATTTGTTTAAATTCTTTTCAAAAAACCCCCTTGTCCTTCCCTTATTGATATTGCCTAACTTTACAACTCCTCTACAATGACTTACTCTGGTTGTAGTTCTTAAGAAGACTGGCACTTCAAATTTTTCTGAGATTTCTATAGCAGTATTTACAAAATCTTTACATTCTTGCGGACTGGAAGGTTCTAGCATCGGTATATGGCCCATTCTTGCATAATATCTGGTATCCTGCTCGCTCTGGGCACTACTCCAACAACCAGGGTCATCAGCAACCATTACTACTAGTCCTGCTTTTGGTCCGACATATGCTAATGGTAGTAAAGAATCGGCAGCAACATTTACTCCAAATTGTTTCATGGAAACTATCGATCTTACATCGGAGAAAGAAGCGCCCATCGCAGCTTCCAACGCAACTTTCTCATTTGTACTGTATTCAAAATAAATTCCTGCATCTTTTGCTATCTCGGCAAATGTGTCTCCTACTTCTGATGCAGGTGTCCCAGGATAAGTAGACGCAAAACCTATACCAGCTTCTAAAGAACCTCTGACTATTGCTTCATTTCCCATTAGAATTGTTTTCTTTCCTTTTTCATTCGATAATATTCTGGATAGATTTTCATCAGACATTATTAATTCTATTCATTTATTAAACTTTATTTTTAACTAGAAAAAAATTTTCTATTTAAATTCCATGTCAAAAAGATATTCTGAATCGCATTAATTTAAATTTCTTCATTTGCATGTTATTAGAAAGTGATTTTTTGACAGAATCCCTACCAGAACAAACGGCTATATATGAAATAGATATAACTAAAATTCCAGATAAAGAAAGACTTAATTTAATAGAACTTATAGAAAAAAAAGTCGAAACCAAAATAGCAGAACTACAAATTAATGATTTATTTAATATGAAAAACCTCAACTATAGTATAGGTTTTGTGAGTCCTAAATATGAAAGACAAAATGATATGCTCAGAGTTTACATAAGGGCTTTAACCGACGAAGAAGCTCCCAAAGAAGCATCTAAAAAAACTATGACATTAGACGAAATTTATAGAAATTTAACTTCGGAAATAGACAGAATTTTTTCTGATATATCGACATTTAGAGATGAACTTTACCCCCCTCATTCTGTCAAAAGAATTAAGGATTTTGGAACTAAGACACCTAGAAGTAGACCTGCTTGGCTATAAGTATTGTTTTATCTTCGATTCTATGGCATTCTCCGGTAATGCTCCTATTATTCTATCAATCATCTTTCCTTTTTTGAAAATTAGCATATTAGGTATACTAGAAACGTCATATTTTTGTGGTATTGATTGATTTTCATCTACGTTCATCTTACCGAATACAATTTTTCCAGCATATTTCTTGGCTAAACTATCTATAACAGGACCTAGCATACGGCAGGGCATGCACCAAGGAGCCCAACAATCGATAATAATTAAGAGATATTTTTTGACAATTTCATCAAATGTTGCATCTGTAATCTCTATTGGTTCATTTGGATATTCTTTTTTCATAATCATACCTCAAACATTTTTATCATCTAATAACTATATGTATTTTATGAAAATAAAGCATGAAATTTCTGAACGTTATGTTGAACTTCCTGAATCAGAATTTGCAGAAATTATGAGATGTGCCCAAGAAGATAAGGAAGTCATTTCTTTAGGACCCGGAGAGCCCGATTTTGTTACGCCGAAACATATAATAGAATTTGCTAAGAAGAAACTTGAGGAGGGTCATACTCATTATTCGCCACCTGCTGGTAGACTGGAAACGAGAAAGGCAATTGCAAGGAAGTTGAAAAAAGAGAATAAAATCAATGTTGACGTTGATGAAATAATAGTAACATGTGGTTCGCAAGAAGCATTGTTTTTAGCGACATTATCTTTAGTAGATCCCGGGGAAAAGATAATAGTCCCGAATCCAGGATTTTTAGCTTATATACCGATGATTGAAACTGTGACAGGAACCCAAGTTTCTGTTCCTTTAATCGAGAAAGATGGTTTTGAATTCGATCCTGATATAGTAAAGAAATCTATCGACAAGAGAACCAGGGCTTTATTGATCAATACTCCTGGAAATCCAACGGGAAGAGTTTTAAAGAAAAAAACGTTAGAGGAATTGGCTGATATAGCTGTTGATAAAAATCTGGTTATATTCTCAGACGAAGCTTATGAAAAATTTGTTTATGGTAAAAATAAACACATAAGTATTGCAAGTTTGAATGGAATGAAAAACAGAGTTTTAACTTTACATTCTTTTTCTAAAACTTATGCAATGGCTGGATGGCGAATCGGTTATGCGGCTGGTCCAAAGGAAATAATCGATTCAATGGTAAGAACACACCTATATACAGCAATATGTGCTCCGACTATTTCTCAATTGGCTGCAACTTTTGCGCTAGAAGGAAAACAAAAATGTGTTGAAGATATGAAAAGAGAATATGACAGAAGAAGAAAATTGATAGTCAAGAGAATAAAGGATATACCGATGATTAGTTGCTTAGAACCAGAAGGCGCATTTTACGCTTTCCCAAACATTAAAAGAATGAAAATGAATTCAAATGAAGCGGCTAAGTTCCTCTTAAAAAAAGCAAAAGTTTTGACTGTACCTGGAACAGAGTTTGGAAACTATGGTGAAGGTTACTTGAGAATGAGTTATGCAACTTCTTATGAAAAAATAAAAGAAGCGATGGATAGAATTGAAGATGCTATAAGAAAATTAAAGTAAAATTTAGTTTTATTAAGTCTGGACGATAAAATTTGGATAATTACTTTTTTTAAGAAAGGATTTAAAGATTAAAAAGAAGTGAGAAAGTATGAACGATGAAATGATGCAAATTGCAATAACTAAAGCATATATAGAAACTAATCCTAAATCAAAAGTACTTCCATATGAATTGTTTTCTGCTCTTAAACCAAAACAACCAAATCCAGGATTTGGTGATGGAAATTTCGTAAAGATACTCAAGAAAGATGGCAAATGCATTGAGGGAAGAATAGATGATCTTTATAAGGAATTGCACAACGGTGAACTCGAAGATATTTTTTCTCTTTTTACAGACCCTGTTCCGGGCACAAGGGTTAGAATATCTAAACTTGTTAACGTTTCGGAGATAAGGGAAATCGGATACTGGATGGGGCGCGATTATCCCACTATATACAAGAGAGAAAATACCTAAAACAATTTAGATAAGTATCTAAGTTTTAATTTCATCAATAGTTCAACATTATAAATTTTTAAATTATGAGATTCCTTATTTGAGTTATGACTGAAATTTTTGATGTTGTCGATGACGATGATAATGTTATAGGAAAAGCTACTAGAAAAGAAGTTCATTCAAAACATCTAATTCATAGAAGTGTTATGTTCTTTATTTTCGATAAAAAGGGAAAAATATTCGTAAGTCAGAGAACAAAAAACAAAGAATTCTTTAAAGAATACTGGAGTATTGGTTTAGGTGGGCATATTAATGCCGGAGAGACTTATGATGAAGCTGTTGTTAGAGAAGCAAAAGAAGAAGCAAATATAGATGAAAAACCATTCTTCATGGGCTCTTTAAAGTTAAGAATACCGAATAAGAGTGATAATGAAAACGCAAGGGTTTATGGTTTTATAACAGATAAAAAACTCAAATTTGATCTATTTGAAATAAAACAAGGTACATTTATGACTGTTGAGGAAATGGAAGAAAAAATCAAAAAAGAAAAATTCTTACCAGAGACGAAAGATTTATTAGAAATTCTTAAAAAATTCAAAAATAAAACATAAAATTTTCTATTCGTTCTGATATAATTAACTTCATAAATCCCAATCTCTTTATTTTACTGTATGAAAATTGATTTCAAGGGAAAATTCAAACTAAGGACGTTAGAAATAGTATTGATAGCAATAGGAGCCGTATTATATGCAGTATTCTCAGTTCCAACAATGTTCGTTATTGCATTCAAAACAGGTGGACCAATAGACATTCAATTTAGACCTGCGGTAATAATTCCCAGTGCAATGGCAGTTTTATTTGGACCTTTAGTCGGAGGGTTCTCAGCAGGAATAGGAACAACTATAGCAAGTGCAATAAAGCATGGCGCACCGTCTCCAGCGACTATATTCGGGGGTCTTCCAGGAAATTTCTTATGTTATTTTGCTATAGGTCTTTTGACAAGAAATAAAAAGAGCATAAAAGAACTTGCTTTAACAGCAGCTATAGGCTATTTAATAGGTTCGTTTGTTATCGGGATTGGCATGTTTGCAATAAAATTGATCCCGACAGTAGAACTAATGCTTGGCTCAATATTTGCAACATTCATAACAGGATATATAATGACTTTGATAGGCACTCCTATATTAGTTAGAGCATATCTGTCTGCAAAAGGTAAGTAAATTGATAGATCTTAAAAATTTGAGTTTTGGCTATTCCAATAAGTCAATTTTGAAAAAATTGAATATTTCCATAAAGGATGGAGAATCTGTTCTTTTGTTAGGTATTTCAGGAAGCGGTAAATCAACATTATTAAAATGTATGTCTGGTGTAGTGCCAAATTTAATAGACGGAGAAGTTTCTGGTCAGGTTATTATAAACGATGTAGACACAAAAGAAATGAATAAAATACCTTCTGATATAGGGATTGTTCTTCAAGATCCTGAAACACAGTTTGTTTGTTCGACTGTTGCCGAAGAAATAGCATTCGGTTTAGAAAATCTTTGTTATGATAAAAAAACGATATCCAAACTTGTTAGAAAATTTGCAAAAAGGTTTAAAATTCAAGACAAATTGGATAAAGACATTAATAGCCTATCATACGGTGAAAAGAAAAAAGTCATAATAGCAGCTATGGCAGCGATGAATAAGAAAATTATTTTAATGGATGAGCCATTGACAAATTTAGATGTTCGAATGAAGGAAGAAATCTTATTCTTATTAAAAGAATTGAAGAAAGAGGGAAGAACTATCATAGTCGCCGAACAAAACCCCTGTATAATTAAAGTTTTATTCGATAGATGTATCATTCTTGATAAAGGCAATTTAATTTATAATGGAAACGTGGATGATGGATTAAAAATACTCAGAGAAATAACAAATCATCCTAGAGTAATTAAGCCAATTCCAACAGATGAAACATTGCTCGAAGTTAAGGACCTATCATTCAGTTATGGTAAGAAAAAAATTCTGAAAAAAATAAACTTGAAAGTAAAGAAAAATGAGATTGTTGCAATAACTGGCGAGAATGGTTGTGGTAAAACTACACTCGCCTTATGTCTTTGTAATTTATTACAAAAAAGCAGGGGAAATATTCAATTATTAAATAAAAATTTAGATGATTACAATCAGAAAGAAATTGCAAAAAAAGTTGGATTTGTTTTTCAGAACCCGAACTTTCAGATATTCAACAATACTATCATGAATGAAATAGAATATGGGCCAAAAAATTTTGGAATGAAGTTAAATAATAATGAAATGAATGAATTATTACAAGTTTCTGATTTAGATTACAAAAAAAACTCCCATCCATTTTCTCTTAGTTTGGGGGAAAAAAGAAGATTGAACATAGCTTCTGTACTTTCTAGCGATCCAGATATACTGATACTAGATGAACCTGTATTTGGTCAAGATCCTTATCATTTTTCAAAAATGTTGAGACATATGATTGGTAAGAAAACAATAATTTTAATCACTCATGAAGATTCGTTATTACGAATTGCGAATAGAGTATTTTACCTCAAGAATGGTATGTTGGTGAATCAAAAATGTTCAAAAGCTATGTAAAACTAGCATGTTTTTTAATTTTGTTAATTTTTGTATTCCTCATAAATGAAATTTTATTTATGATAACTGCATCAATCGTTTCTTTATTATTCGTCAAAATACTTGACAAGGATATAAAAAGAGTTTTGACATCTCTTTTCAAATTGTTGATATTATCCATACCTATTTTATTTGTTGTTTGGATGTTGTTTACAAATTTTGAGACAGCTTTATCAGCTACCGTTAAATTTGCATCTATATCAATCGTATCTTTTAGCATGATTTCTTGTTTTGAGTTATATGAGACATTCAAATTATTATCGGGCATATTACCGTACAAATTTTCTTTCATAATAATTTTGTGCATAAGGTACATGGGTTTGATGAAAGAAGACATGAGCAGAATAAATCTGGTCAGAAAAGCCAGAGGATTTGAAGATAAGGGTAACATATTAAAAAAAATAAAAGGAAAAATTGATTTAATCGTACCGGTTTTTGTAGATTCTTTGTTAAAAGCAGAAGATATCACATGTTCTTTAGAATCAAAATGTTTTGGCCTTTACAAAAAAAGAACTTTCTGGAAGAATTTTATCTCGGCAGAAATTTAGTTAAACCAAATATTATGAAAATACCGATGAATAGGAAGAAAGTTTCTATAATTATTTTTTCCAATTTTGTTTCTTTGTGTAGATCTGGAACTATATCGACAAGAGACAAATAGATAAAACCACCGCCTGCAATTGACAATAATATTGGTAGCATGTCTTTAAACATATTAGAAAAAAATATTGTTGTTAAACTGCCTATTACACATAAAAGTGCAGATAATAAATTGTAGAACAATGCTTTTTTAGGTTTCAACCCACCTTTTATTAAAATTCCAAAATCCCCTATCTCCTGTGGTATTTCATGAAATGCAATCGCCATTGTTGAAATTACTCCAACTTGCAGATTCGTTAAATAACTGGCCGCGATTATAGTACCATCGATAAAATTATGAACACCATCTCCGATTAAATTTAAGTAAGTAAATGGTTGTATTTCCGCATGTGGTTTATGACAATGGTGCCAATGAATATATCTTTCTACACTGAAAAAAATCAATATCCCAATCAGAACATAAAAAAAAGTACTATTTCCAAAGAATCCCATGGCTTCTGGCAATATATCAAAAAAAGCTGCACCTAACATTGTTCCAGCTGCAAATGCAACAAGGACAGTTAATATTTTGTTTATGAAATCTTTTTTAAAAACAAGTGTTACTAGGCCAATCAATGATATTAAACTTATTAGGATTGTTGAGGCCAATGTTAATACTAAATTTACCAGCATTTCATCACTATATTATAACCAAATTTTAGATTTATATGCTATTAATAGCCAAAAACTTCATTACAATCCGATAATAGTAGTTTCTATAAAACCGCCGATTAACAAAAATACAAAAGATAGAATCAACAATTTTATAGAATCTCTTATGACAAGCCACATTTTTACTGAATGTCTTCTACTTACTGCTGCAGATATCAGGCCACCAGCAATTGCTCCGATAAAATATGCACCTATCTCGAATGAACCATGAGGAATAAACATCATCACTGCCGTTGGTAATGCCGTGATTCCACCTGAAGATTTAGCTATTAAACCAATAGCAGCTGCTAAAACAGATGCATTCCAACCAAGAATGAAGATTGCACCACATCCAAATAAGAAGGAAAATAAAAATGAAAGCATCAGAACACTAGTGTTGTTGAAAAATATTTCTAGAAATTTATTCTGGAAGTCAAATTTTCCTCTTATTAAATTAACTTGTGTTATTTGTTCACTGAACACTTTTTCTACAAAAGTATCTGGTAATACAACAAAACCTATTGACATAGTTAATATCATACCAGAAAAGAATGCGACATAGGCGATGATTACATCTCCATATCTCTGAAAGAAAGTATGAGTTTCCATTATTCTTTCATCTTCCCCTTCTTCATATCTTAAAACCCTGTTCATCAAAGGCAATGAGGCAAGTGTAATCATTATAACGGTAAATAAACCAGTAGACGAAGGGAATATCGTATAAGCTATGAAAACTGATATGATAGCGATGAAAGCACCTAATGTGAATGCTTTTATCGGCTCTTTTAATACTTCCTTAGAACTCAAAAGCCTTTCTATAACCACAATATCAAATTAAATTTGGTGAAAATACTATAAATTACTATTTTTAGAGAACTCAATAGTGGTATTATCTTAAAAACATAAGAGATTTAAACCTAACTTACTTCTAAAATTTTGATAAATCATGCTAAAAATGAACGCAGTTGGAAAAGCTATAGCTTCAATACTATTCAATCCTGAAAAACGAGAAGAAGCTTTTCAAAAAAATACAAATCTCAGAAAACACCTTGCAGCTGCTGAAACAACTATTGATTACCTAGAAACAGTCGTAGAAGAAACAGGGGGAGAGAAATTTAGACATAGAGCTAATCCTGGGTTGCTTTATGACGAACTTAAAATAGAAAAATTCGGTTTAAAACAAAGAGGTTATGTGTGTGTTTTTCAAGCGATTTTGAGTTGCCCTGGTTTAAATTTAGGCATCGATGATGGTAGAGGTAAGGGCGGTAATCGTATATACAGATTCGATTTAAGTCCTTACGTAATATCGCATCTCAAAAAAAGGATGGGGATGTATGAACAAACACAACAAGCAGCAGTTTAAATTTAAATTGTTTATTCCATGAAAAAAGAGTATAAATTTCTAGCTGGATATGGCACTTACACCAAAACTTTATGAATTGTAAAAATAAAAATATTTTATGAATCGTCAAGAATGCGGAAAACTGGGTGCATCAATCTTTTGGAGGAAATTTAAAGAAGATAAAGATTTTAGAAATAGTATAAAGAAAAAGTGGCAAATAGCTGCTTTAAAAAGAGTAAAAGGAGAAATTAACACTGAATTGACTTCTACAGAATTTTCTTTCTTAAAATCAAGGATTTGCGGTTATTTAGCTGGTGATGGTGGGGTTTATATTAGAAAACAAAATAATAATTCTATTATTCATTATGAAATAAAATTTGCTCCAAATAATCAAAAAGTAGCCGATTTATTTCAAGAAACATTTTATAAACTTTATAGAATAATGATGCCCATTCAAATTTTGAGGAATTATTATTTACTGAGAGTTAAAAGCAAAGTTGCAGTTTTTGATTTATTAAAAGCAACTCAATTTGGTAAGAAAAAAATGGAGAATACCTTTTAAAATTCTTGATTGTAAAAGAAGCAAAATTGAATGGATGAGAGCCTTTTTTGATAGCGAAGGTTCGGTTGGTAAAAAAAGTATTCAAATTCAATCAGTTAATGAGAGAGGAATAAAACAAGTTCAAAAATTACTAAAGAATTTAGGAATAAATAGCAAAGTTTATTCGTATGAAAGAAAAGAAAAAAATTGGAGTATTAATTATATTCTCTGTATAAACAGAAAAGAAGATAGATTCAAATTTATTAAATTGATTAATTCAAACGATCCAAATAAGAAAGAAAAAATGCAAAAAATGCTTAAAGCCGGGATGGCAGAACCAGGTAATGCGCCAGAATTTAAGGCGAAACTCGAGTATTTCGATGATGATCCCAGAGGTATCTGATAAATGATGATACAACGGAGAACAGAGATATCTGGTGCCCGTAAGGGCTTGTGTGTTCAAATCACACTCCCGGCGTATGTCATCGATTTCTAAGTCCTAGGTATTGTTCAAATAAGAGCAGATGCAAAAGATGTTTGTATGCAAGGTTATGAGAATGATTTGATAGACAAAACTTTTAAGCCTTTTTTAGAACAAAAACCTATCTGAATCTGGGGTTAACATAAAAAAAGAATCAGGAGAAATTCTATACTTAAACTTTGTAATATATAATATTACACTCAATTTTTTTAATACAAACATATAATTTTAAGTTAGAGACAATGAATAAACCTGTAGAAGAACTAGAAAAAATTGGAGATCAATTCACCGTCTTAATGATTTGTCCTGTTCAGAAATTACAGAATACGATAAACGACATACTCAATTTTTTGGCAAAGAACAACATGCCAGGCATCTATGTTAGTTTTTCAAAACCATACAAAACCCTAGAAAAGATATTAAAAGAGAGTAACATAAATACTGAAAACTTATTTTTTATAGACTGTATATCCCATTCTGTTAATGAACCGAAAAAAGATAATAAGGTTCTATACATCAGCAACACCGGCGATTTGAACGGTCTTGGTATAGGAATCACTCAATTCATGGAGACCATTCCGGGTAGAGAATTTTTATTGATCGATGCTTTGGAAACTTTGTTAATATACAACAAACCCGACACCATAGCTATGTTCGTTCAATCCTTGATAAACAAATCAAGCAAATTCGATATGAGGACAGTAATACTGACACCAAAAGGAGACAAGGAGTTGATTGATAAGATTGGAATGTTTTTCGATAAGATAATAGAGGTGGAATGAAAGTTATGTTTAAAAAAATGAAAAAACAGTTGGAGGAAGAAAATAGAAAATATGGAATTGATATTGTAGGTAACGTTCCTTGGGGCACTCACTTCTGTCAATTTTATAGAACTAAAAAAGATTTGATCGATATTTTGGTTCCTTATTTCAAAGCAGGATTAGAAAATAATGAATTCTGCATGTGGGTCACTTCAGAACCTTTAATGGTTGAAGAAGCAAAGGCAGCATTAAAAAAGGTGGTAAAAAATTTAGATAATTATATTAAAAATGGTCAGATAGAGATATTGGACTACACTAAGTGGTACACCAAGACTGGAAAGTTTGAGGCTGATAAGGTTTTACAAGGATGGGTTAAAAAAGAGGAACAAGCTATAAAGAAAGGATTTGATGGAATACGAATCACAGGAAATACTTCTTGGCTTGAAAAAAAAGACTGGAAAAATTTTTTAGATTATGAAGTAGCGGTGGACAATACAATCAATAATCATCAAATAATTGCTATTTGTTCTTATTTTCTTGATAAATGTAGGACCTCAGAAGTTATAGACGTTGTAAGTACTCATCAACTAAGTCTTATTAAACGAAATAATAGGTGGATAAGTGTTGAAAGTACCGGGAAAAAAAAGATTGAAGATAAAATAAAAGAATCAGAAGAAAAATATAAAACAATTTTTGAAGGGGCAAATGAGGGCATTCTCATTGCTGATATTAAAACAAAGAAATTCATATTTACTAATCCTGCAATCTGCAAAATAACAGGCTATTCATCGAAAGAATTGCTCAAATTAAATGTAAATGACATTCACCCTAAGAAAGATTTACCTCACGTATTAGGGGAATTTAAAAAACAAGCACAGGGAAAGAAAATTCTTGCCAAAAACATTCCAATTCTGAGAAAAGATAAAAAATTAGTTTATTGTGATATTAGTTCTAGACCTATAAAGATTGGGAAACAAGAATTGATGCTTGGATTTTTCAGGGACATCACCGAGCGAAAGGAGGTGGAGCAGGCGCTACAGGGGAGTGAAGAACGATTCAAGAGTATTGTTGAGTCCGCTCCAAGCATGCTTGTCATCACCAACGGCGAAGGTCGTCACACATATATTAGTCCTCAGTGCGAAGAGATGGTGGGGTACACTCAAGAAGAGCTACTGGTTAAACCGACGTGGTGGGTGCATGAGGATGACACAGCGAGAGCCAAAGAGGCTTTTGGTCACACCTTTCGTGAAGGAGTAGGTGGTAGGAATCTCGAATACAAGGCAGTTAAGAAGAATGGAGAAGTGTGGTATGCTTCAAGTTCATGGGAACCACTCAAAAATCATGAAGGAAGAGTCGTAGCCATTATCTCCCAGACAATCAATATCACTGAACGAAAGAAAGCAGAAGAAGAAATCAAAGAGAACGAGGAAAAATGGAACTCGTTGACGCAAAATACTAATGACATCATCATGATTGTAGACAACAAAGGTAAAATCCAATATATTAACAGAACCATATCCCCATATACCCCAAAAGATATAGTCGGAAAGTCGGTATATGAATATGTGCCAAAAGAACAACACGATGCAATGAGAAATTCATTAACAAACGTTTTCAAAACAGGAAAGCCAGAGAGTTATGTGGTTTCTTCGGTCATACCAAAGCTTGGCGCCATATGGTTTAGTACGAAAGTAATTCCTATTCAATATGATGGAAAAGTTGTTAATACTATACTAATTTCTTCAGACATAACAGAACAGAAGAAAGCACAGGAAGAAATAGCATCAGCTTGGAAGTATTCAGAAAATCTAATTGAAAACATTCCAAGTGCTATTCTCGTATTTAACGATAAACTAAAATGCACTTCAGCAAACTGGACATACCATCAAACATTCAAGAAGGATATCAAGCACATAAAAGGAAACGACATTACTCCCGCTCTACCATCTGGCATGATAATAAAACACCACTTGGATGAAAAAGTCAAGGAAGTTCTGAAAACAGGAAAAACAATTGAATTGCCTAAATGCCAGTACGATAGTGAAATCTACAATGTGAAAATAGTTAAAATTATGAGGGGAAAAGCAGAAGAAGAAGAAGAAGAAAGATTTGTGATGGTTATTATCGATGATGTAACTGAGCAAAGGAAAGCCCAGGAAGAAATCAAGAAAGCAAGGGACGAATTAACTGAAAAAGTAGCAGAACTAGAAAGATTCAATAGGTTAGCAGTAGGTAGAGAATTGAAAATGATTGAATTGAAGAAAAGAATAGGGGAATTGGAGAGGCAGTTGGATAAAGGGTAAGAAAAAGGTATTGTGATAAAATGAGTTTAGAATCAAAAAGAATGATAAAGATGAAGAATATGAGAAAAGAAATTTGGATAGCAATTGTTTTGATAGGAATATTGATTATAGCAGGAAGCTTTTATTGGAATTCCCAATCTAAAGATTCAATGAATGAAACTCCAGTTAAAATAGCTGTTAATCAATGGCCGGGGTTTGCTCATGTTTTTATTGCGGAGGAGAAAGGTTTTTTCGAGAAAAATAATGTTAAAGTTGAGCTTGTTTTTGGTATTGAGTACAGCAAAGCTCAGGAGAGATATATAAATGGCGAGGCTGACGGAGTTATTGAGGCTTTTTCTGATACAATTTTTCATAATTCAGAAGGAATTAAAACCTCGGTAGTTTATATAGCAGATTATTCTGATGAGGGGGATGTTATTATTGGAAAATCTAGCTTGAATTCGCTAGCTGATTTAAAAGGAAAGAAAGTTGGAGTGGGTGGAATAAACGGTTTTTCTCATATATTTGTTTTAGCATCTTTAGAAAAAGTTGGATTAAAAGAATCAGAAATACAAATTGAAAATGTTCCTGCTCAACAAGTTTTAGATGCATTAGAGCAAGGAAAGATAGATGCAGGACATACATGGGAGCCGATTAAATCGATTGCTTTGGCAAAAGGATACAAGCAATTAGGAACAGCAGGAGATATTCCTGGAATCATAACTGATGTGCTTGTTTTTAATGATAAATTCATAGAAGAAAGGCCTGAAGACATTCAGGCAATTGTAAAATCAATATTGGAAGCAAAAGAGTTTTTGGATAAAAATCCAGAAGAAGCAATAAAAATAATGGCTGAAAAAGAAGAAATGACTGAAGAGGAAATGAATTCTGGATTAAAAGGAGTTCATCAGCTCAACTCGAATGAAAACATTGAAGCAATGAAAAAATCAGAAGAAACAACATCCTTGTACGCCTCTGGCAAGATTATAGCAGATTTTTACATTGAAAGAGGGCAATTATCATCAGTACCGGATTTTGACAGTATTATAGAGCCAAGATTTGTTAATAGCATGAGGTAAAAAATGAAATTTGCCATAAAACTTTCTGCTTTGTTATCCGCAATTATAATAGTATTCGGGCTAATTATCTCTCTTTTTGTTTATCAGTCAAACCTTAGTATATTAAAAGAAATTGAAATTCATCATCTACAAGATGTGGCATATAATACATTAAATAAGATTGACAGGAATTTCTTTGAAAGATATAGTGATATAAAAGGATTGGCTGACGACAGTGTAATAAGCTCAAGAAATTCTACTGCCAAAGAGATAGCTGAAAGATTAGTTGACTTTAGAAATACATATAAAACTTATGTTTCTTTGTCTTTTTTTGACACAAATAGGATAAGAATTGCTGATACTTCTGGAATAGGTATTGGAAAGCAGAATGAGCTTGAATTATATTTTAAAGAAGCCTTGCAGGGGAAAATCAGCGCTGCATCAGATGTTAAGATGAGCAGCACACTAAATCAGCCCATAATTTATTTTGCATCCCCCGTTAAAGATGAAAAAGGAGAAATTTTTGGTGTTGTTGTAACAAGAGTACCTATTACAAAATTATATGAAATAACAAAAGAAGCTGCTGGAATTCACGAAGAGATGGGAGAATTAATGGTAGATTTAGTTGATAAAGATGGTTTATTGTTTTACTCTAATCATAACAAAAAAGGAATATTAAAAGATAACCTGACTGAATGGGATTCTTTTCAGAGGTCAAGAGCAGGAGAGAAAATTGGAAGCGATGTGCATGCTGATCCAGGAGAAGAAGAGATGATTTATGTTTTTATCCGTGAGCAAGGGTATCTTGATTTTAAGGGAAATGACTGGACATTGATAATTCATGTTCCGACAAGGGTTGCATTTGCTCCTGCTGTCGAATTAAGGAATGTAACAATTATTATTTTGCTGCTGTTGATTGCTCCTGCTTTGCTGATTTCATTTCTCTTTTCAAAAACAATAACAAACCCAATAACAAAACTAAGAGACGCAACGACTAAAATCGGGAAAGGAGAGTATGGGCATCGAATAAAAATTAAGACTGGTGATGAGATTGAGACTTTGTCAGATGCTTTTAACACGTTATCTCTTAACCTGAAAAAATCTCAAGAAGAATTACAAAATTATTCAATAAATTTAGAAAAAAAAGTAAAATTAAGAACAAAAGAATTAGACAGAAAAATCAAAGAATCTGAAGAGTCTAGAATTGCGACTTTGAACATCCTTGAAGATGTTAATGAAACGAGAGAAAAACTAGAAAAAGCTTATGCCGAATTAAAAACTTTAGATGTAATGAAAGGAGATTTCATGAACATTGCCGCTCATGAACTTAAAACACCTTTAATCCCTATAATAGGTTATGTCGATCTTCTAACCAAGGAATATCTAGGCAAATTAAATGAAGAACAGAAGAAAATATTAGGAACAATCATGAAAAATTCAATTAGATTACAAAAGTTGATTCAAGATGTTCTGGATATAACCAAGCTTGAATCAAGGGTAATGAAGTTTGAAATGAAGAATATACAAATAAAAGATGTTATTAAAGATTCTGTAAAAAACATGAAACTGTTTGCTATAGAAAAGAATCTTGATCTGAGTTATGATGTAGAAAATGATTTACCGCTAATCCGTGGCGATAAAAATAGATTGTCACAAGTTTTTGGCGATTTGATAGACAATGCTATAAAATTCACTGATGCAGGCTCAATCAATATTACCGCAAAAAGAAATGCAAATAGAATATTGGTAAGCGTGAAGGATACTGGGATAGGTATCGACAAAAATTTTATGCCAAAGATTTTCCAAAAATTTCAACAGGCGGATACAACAGCAAAACGCAAGTATAGTGGAACAGGTTTGGGATTAGCTATATGTAAAGAAATTATTGAACATCATGATGGAAAAATATGGGTTGAAAGCAAGCCTGGCAATGGTAGTAAATTCATTTTTAGTTTACCTGTAAAATAAAGGGGGTGATAAATTGGTAAAGATAATGCATGTCGACAACGAACCAGACACTATTGAACTGGTCAAATTTATATTAACAAGGGCTGGATTCGATTTTGTGCCGGCATATAGCGGCAAAGAATGTCTGGATAAACTAAAAATCGAAGATGTAGACTTAGTATTACTCGATATTATGATGCCTGATATGAGTGGTTGGGATGTTTTTCAAAGAATCAAAAATATGAAAAAGAGACCAAAAGTAGCTTTTTTGAGTGTTATAGACGTCTCAGAAGAAAGAAAAAAAGTTTTACTCAAGAGTGGGATTTCAGACTACATAACTAAGCCATTCGACAACGAAGACTTAATAAAAAGGGTGAAAGAAATGGTAAGTTCGAAATGATTTTTTTATTTTATTTTCTCTTTTCACCAGCAAGCCATGGTTCTTCTAGATAGACAATTATTCCTTTATCTGTAATTTTATAAGGAACTATGTCTTTAATGTGACTCATTCCTCTCATCTTTCTTATGGCTATTCCTTGATGAAATACTGAACCTTGTTTCACATTGTAAAGAGTGATAACGCCATCGACAACAAATTCTTCGAACCCATGCCAACTGATATCAAACGTATTTTCTCTGACTTCACATGTCAACAAAGCTGTACAATTTAATCTGCTTAATGCTTCAGTCAATGCCAAGAGTGCTCTCCTTCTCTCTTCATCGGTTTCAAAAAGCAATAAAAATAGGTTTAAAGAATCGATCACAACTCTTTTTGCTTTCGTCTCTTTGACGATTTCCTCAATTTCTGCTATGAAATCATCTGCTTTTGCTTTAGTCTTACCTTGATAATATTTTATTTTTGCCATTGACCCACCGACTAAATTGAATTGGACACCTAAATCATCCAAATCCATATCGAGTGTTTTCATGTCTTCTTTTATTTTTTCCTTACTTTGCTCAAGAGTTATGAACACACCCGGCTCATTAAAATCTTTTATGCCTCTGTAAATGAATTGCATTCCTAAAGTTGTCTTTCCAGTCCCAGAAGAACCTGAAAGTAGAACTGCTCTACCTGAAACTAAACCTCCATTCAACATCTCATCCAATCCTTCTATCCCAGTCTTGATTCTCATCTGTTTCCCTATAGAATGTATTGTCTTTGGTTAATATATTTTTATCTTGTAATAAATTTTATTACTACGAAATTACAATATTATAAGGGGTTGAAATGGAAAATATGGTAGTTTTGGAGATAGGTTTGGGCACAATTGGAGTTTTATCAATCCTTTTGGCTTATTTGATGAGATTAAAGAAAAGATTAAGGAAATTCGTCCTTAGGTTCGAGAAAATTAAAGATAAGTTTGATTAAAAAGGTTCTGTTACAATATCGGGTTCTAAAATGACTGTTACAATCGGGACTTTTAAAAAATTAAAATTAGATAATTTATTGAGCCTCCTCTTTTAACTCCTTTAACTCTTTTTCAAGTTCTGCAATATTTTTCTTGAGTTCTATCATTCTCAATTCTCTATTCGTTGCAGCTTCGGAAAATCTTTCAAGATCTTCTATTTTTTCCTCCAGTACTCTTCTTTCTGTTGTTTCAGATAAATAAAACTTTTCATTCTTATTGTAGAGGATCAGTGTATGGGATTGTATTACATCAATAAGGTCTTGAATCGGGAGTTTCTTTATAGGGTAAGCACACATGATTATAGTATGTGCCTTGCTGTACTTTTCAGTAAGACCCCTTTCATAGACCAAGAATTTCTTAAACGATTTATCCTTAAACCAAGACATATCTCCTGCGGTTCTTAAACCGTCAATATCTTCAAAGCCGATATGATTAATTTTTTTATCAATAAACTTGTATATTTTTTCTTTTTTGAGGATGTTGTTTTCAAAATAGAAATCCTTGTAATATACAAATATAATTTTCTTCTCCTTAATAAAACCTTTCAAATCTATAAGCTTTGCAAGGCTTTCCTCAAGTTTTTGCTTAAGACTGAGATTTGGATAAACAACAATGCATAGTTCATTGTTTTTAAGACCTGTTGCAAAGAAAGGAGTAAATATGTTCAAAAGATCTGATTCATTCTCATAAAGGAATACTATATGGGCTCCCCACTCAACATTTTTTTTCATAAATCCTAGATCGGTATAATTATTTTTAGACATCTAGTTGTATTTTTGACCTAAGTTATATTTATATTATAATTTTTGGATAAACTGAATAAACCCCGAAAGTAACAACCTTTATTTTTCATGCGAAAATTCCCAATTCTGTAACAGAACCATTAAAAACATGTTTTAAAACCAAAGATTCCTAATAATAATAGGGAGAAGATGGAAAAGATATTATTGTTTGTTTTTGCGGTAATTTCTGTAAACATTCTAGTCTTCTTTCTCATACCAAATTCGAGTATTTTCATGTTTAATTTGAATGATTTTGTGAGAGAGCCTTGGAGGTATTTAACGTTCCAATTTTTCCATACAAACACGTTGCATTTGATAGAGAATATTGTTGGTCTTTTGTTTGTAGGGTTTCTCGCCAAAGAATTGGACATAAGTTTTAAAACATTTTTAATCGTTTATTTTGTGTCTGTGTTCATAATCCCGATTCCATTATCGATTATATTCTCTCAAAGTACTGTAGCTGGAAATTCTATGGGTATTTTTGGTGTTTTAGGTTTAGCACTGATAAAGGGGAGAAAACTAATACCTCAGAAAATAAGTATTCCAATGTTTCTTTTTTTCATTTTTTCTTTATCCATATTTAAGTTTGTGTCTTGTGGCATGTGTTACGAAGAAGTTTTTAAGAGTGATGTCTTTCATTTTTGTGGTTTTATTTGTGGTGCATTAGTCACTTTTGTGCCACAACCCAAGACTAAACAAATACTGAGAGTAAGTTAAAAATTTCTTTTTTCCAAGTAACATAATTTTGCATTTCCAACATTTATTTGATAAATTTTATCTTTTTTATGTAACTCACGCACGTATTTGCTCACTGTTGATCTGTTCATTTTTACAATTTTTGATATATCCATGACTGTCAAATCTTCAGGATACTTCCCAAGAATACTTATAATGAATTTTTTTACATTTTCGGGTTTCAACTTTTTAACACCTCATCTGAAGAAAATATTATTTCAAATACACAGTATGGATCGCCATTATACCTACAGCTTATTTCTTTTACTGCACATGGTTGATTCAAGGCCTCAGAAAAAACACCAGAAATAAATCCAGCCAAGAAATAGCATTTCTTTTCCTTGTCAGAAGGCCATTTATTTCTTCCCCTACAGAAAGCACATTCATCAACTTTTATAATGTTTTCTTCTTCTGTTTCTTTCAATATCCCTAACATCAGTTTTTTAAACAAGTCCTTTAAAAAAGCTAAAACTTCTCTCTTTGCCATAAATTTTCCGTCGTAATTTTGAACTAATTCTTCGCCCAATATTTTCCCTGAGAAATATAAAGCATTTTCTCCATTAATTTGGGTTTCAAGAATCGAGTTATTCAATGCTCTTAATACTCTGATATCGATTTTATCTGACAATTTAGTCCGTGTAATTGATATTTTTTTAGCATCAACCTTTTTTAAAAGTTCTTTGGCATCTTCTTTTATGGTAGAATACATTTTTAATCACTTTCTTCTTTTTTTAACTATGTAAACTACATATACCGTTATCCCAATAACAGGAATAAGTACTAGAAACCATACTCCTAATGGGACTGGTGTTGTTGCTGATGGCATTACAATAGGTGCACATACATTGTTTTTACATTCCTCTCCTGTTCCACATGGGCAGTCTTCAAGGCAGTTACCACAGTTCTCTCTTGTATCACAGACTCTGTTGCCACAGACGATTTCTGCTTGAGTTGTGGTTGGTGTTAAAATAGTAGTTGTGGTTGGTGTTAAAATAGTAGTTGTGGTTGGTGTCGTAGTAGTCGTCACACCACCCCCACCACCGCTGCCTCCACCAGGTGTTATTGCAGTTACAGATGTAGTCGTTGTCGTATCCCTAACAGTTGCAAATCTTGTCACTGCAGTAGATGTGTAATTAGTTTGAGTAGCGTATATAGTGTAATTGTAAACACATACTGTAAGATAAGAGTCGATTGTGTAGGCAGAATTACCTGAGATATTTGTAACATCAGTTCCATTTCTGAGTAGAATTAACGTTTCCCCCTCGACAGCCTTCCATCCCGTAGCATTTATCACAGCAGGATATTCATAACTTTTATCTCCTTGTGTATTGTTCAAAGAGAGGTTGAGTGTTAATGTAGACTTATTAACAGTGAAAACCCAAACATCTGTCTTATTCCAAGAGTCCGAAGAATCGTTCACATAAAACCTGTACTGAAATGTTCCTGCTGAAATTCCTGTGTAATTGTAAAATGTTATGTTACCATTCGTTGGGTCAACTTTCCCTTCGAAATATCCGACTCTGCTCCCACCACTTGATTTCAAATCAGTCCTTAGGATGAATGGGGATTGTTCCAGGCATTCCATCGGTATATTGTATGATTTGTATACGTGAACAGTCTTGTTGCCTATCGCCCAGTTACTCCAATCATTGCTCGTATAGTTCCAACATCTCTGACTGAAGAATCCAAAGATACCGTCACAACAATCCCACAAATCATATTTTACTGTCCAATTTGCAGAAATATTTGGATGTATAGTGTAATTCTCTATTATAAAAGTTGTTTGTGATAGGTATACTTCATCCATCGTTGAGAAATTACCATCTATTGCTTGATTTTCAGTCTGCCACCCACCATCGTATGAGTATGCTTCTATGGTGTCATTAGGCAAGTTGAATGTCGTGTAGTTCCTTAAAACACCAGTAAAATTATGCTCTATATATGAGAAATCGTAACCAATGGTATCATTATCGTCTGTCCACTTCACTTCAAAACCATAGTTTGTTGTTGGTGAATAAGTTTGAGAAGAAGATAATTTTGTTGTATTATCTGACCATTCTGGTGATTCTGCATTTACACAATAAAAGAATAATAAAAAAGCGGCAATTCCACTTATTTGAATTTTTAATAAATTGTTCATTTTTTCTTCAATCACTCTCAAGCGTTTTATGTAATCTTAAAAAGGCAAAGGTAAAGAATAGACCTGAGATTCCTTCAGTTATCATCGAAACATGCTGAAAAGTGTGTATTTCGTATACTTCATACAAGACATCGAATATTGGTGATATTAACAAGATAAAAAGTGGGATCAAAAATAAATGAATATCTACTCTAATCAGATGCCCACCAATATCAATATTCAAGTTGTTAAACCTATTAAATGCCTTTGCTGCAAAAAAAATACCTAAAAAATACCCTATTAATTTAACGGTAAGAACTGAAAAATGTAATTGTACAACATCCATATACTATATTTATTAAAGTTATTATTTAAAAATTGTTGTATATTATTTTATTACAATATTTTTCTTTCTCCTCATATAAATTAGATAAATTGTTATCCCAATTATAGGTGTCAATACTAAAAACCATACTCCTAATGGAGTTGGTGTTGTTGCTGGTGACGATGGTGGCGTTATAACAGGTGTACATACATTGTTTTTACATTCCTCTCCTGTCCGACATGGACAATCCTTTAAACAATTACCACAGTTTTCTCCTGTTTCACAGACTCTGTTACCGCAGATCATCTCTGGTAGAATTTTAGTTGTTGTGCTTGGTATAATGGCCTTTATAATTGTTGTACTTGGAGTTGTACTAGACGTTGAACTTGTTGTAATTACTCTTCCGCCACCACCAATACTAGGTGCAGTTGTTGTAATGCATGACCCACAATCTTCAGGGCACGAAGAACATGTTTCCCCATATTCTGAGGTGCAGTTTCCGTCCCCACAGCCAACAGTTATGTTAGTCTTTATTATAATATCTGAAGCAAATGAAAATTTTGAGAAAATAAGTAAGACTAAAACAAAAATAAAAATTATTAGTATATTTTTCGTCTTCATGTTAATTAGCCTGTTTAACTGTTAATGTTAAAGTTCCTCCGTATGTTTGATATTTTAATGGCGTAGGATAGTTTAACCAACAATAAAGATCATTTGCATTTTTTGTTGGATACGTACCTCTACCCCATATTGGTTGTAAATCAGTTTCTGTTGTAGTTAAAGCAATACCCGGTAGTGATGGTGCTCCTGCCTCACTCGTAACATTCTTGTACGTCACATTTCCTGCTGCGATAACCCAAGAATTGTCTGTAACCCCAATTAAGTCAGTTCCATTTATCGTTATATTCATTCCTGTATTTCCATCGTGTGTATAGCGATTATATGCGCTCCCACCACATGACCATGCATTATTATTGCTCCCCGGATTGCCGCCAGCAAACGTACAGGAAGACTGAGAAATAATTATACCAACTCTTGTATTTACTGAGGGCTGATTTACTGATTCAAATGCAGATTCACTACTTGTGTTATTACCATAGACTTTACAAGTCCAAGTACCGTTGATACTACTAGTATTCAATGTAATAGTTGCATTTACTTCAATTGTTGTGGTGTTTATAACAGTCCACCCAACGCTGGCGTTTAGTTTCGTATAACTATCCCAGTTATCAGTGCCTTCTGTCCCGCCACTTCCAACACAGGTTACGTTAGTATTGTATATGAAACTAATACCATTAATCTCTGTTACATTAGCTTTAACTGTAAAACTGTCCCCGGGATTAACTGTTGATGAACTAACAAGCGGCGTTTCAACGTATATTGCTGCAAATGAATTGTTGAATAAAAATAATAGTGCTAATACAAATGAGAATATGAAGAATACAACGAATCTATCGAATTTTTCTGTACACACCATATAACACACCTACTGATAATATTATCACAATTACTACCATCTCATATTGCGTGAATTTTTCTTCTTCTATTGCTGTCACTTTTCCAACTTGTGCTAATGGTGAGATTCTTGAAGGTTTTGATTGCGGTGAAACTGTTTGTATTGTAGTGGATGTTGTTTTTTCCACGTACGGTTTCGTTCTTTCACCTTCAAATAACAAATTAACATTACTTTTAGCTTCAATAGCTATATTTCCAGTTGATACCATTTTTGCAGTAACCGTCAAAGTGTATGCTTGTCCAGGTTTAACTTCCTTAGCCGGATCTATAATTGCTTTAAATACAGCATAACTGTTCGATTTAATTGGTATTTGTAATGGTTCAGTAGATGTGAATTCTTCTGCACTTCCACTAACATCAATCGTGTATATACCGTCTTCACTGCCACTATTATAAACCGTAAAATCGATTACCCCGCCATCTAAAGTGAATTTATAAGAACCCGAAGATGGTGCGATTGCTATTCCTACACTAGCTAAGCCATTAGCTACTAAATTAAAAAAAAGAAAAAAAGAAATGACTAGCAAAACGCCTATTCTTTTCATTTTTTCACCTGATTATATGTTCTAAGACGGATCTTCGTTTGAAGATATTGTTATGGTTCCTTGATACAGCTGCGATTTCAATGGCAATGGGAAATCAATCCAAGCCGTTACATTTGTTGTGTTGCTTGTTGAGGATGCTCCTCTTGACCATGTACCAATCATTTGTGCTGCTGAAGTTGTAAGTACATTTCCAGGCAATACTCCACCATTTGCAACGTCGTATGTTGAGTTCCATGTTATATTTCCTACCCCAATTTTCCAAGTGGCATCAGTTTGTCCTGTTAAATCTGCTCCCAGGATTGTTACATTGATACCTACATTACCGTTATGCGTTATGGTATTGTTTCTGTTTCCACCACATGCCCACTGTTTGTCATTTGTTCCAGGATTGTCAGCATCGAATACGCATGTACTCTGTGCAAGCGTGATACCTGTTGCTTTATTGACTGTTAAAGCAGTTGCATTAGTTGTGACTACGGATAGACCTGATGTATCATTTACATAGACTTTACAAATCCAAGTACTGTTGATGCTTTTTAAACTCCAATAGTTAATACTCGTGTTAAATGTCCCATTGACCCTATAAGCAGTTGTATTCAAACTAGTCCATGTGATATAACTCGTATTTAAGAGTTTAACACTGTCCCAACTATCTGTCCATTCTACTCCTGCACCACCGTAACAAGACATGTTTATTGCTTGAATATCTGTTTGACCATTTGCATCATTAACATCTGCTGCCACATAAAATGTTGTTGCGGGGGATATATCACTCTGTGGGGTCATAGTTATAGCACTGATTGTGGGTGCTACATTATTCGGAGTTCCTTGTGTTGTTATGTTCGCTGCAAGACTTATTACTGATAAAACCAATATTCCCAAGATCCCTACTAACATACAAAAAGTTTTATTTGTTTTCATTTTTTTTACCTTATTCAATTAATATTATTTTTATTGTATTTAAAAATGTTGTAATTTTTTTTATTACAATATAAAATAAGAGTATTTAAAACTGTAATATTATATATTACATTATTGATATTCATGCAAAAACTAGAAGAAGTTCTCAAATTTCATGGCTTCACCAAGTTAGAATCAAAAGTTTATTTAAAATTGCTAGAAATGAACCAATCTAAGGTCAGTGAATTGGGAAAAATAACAGAAATTACAAGGACCCAACTATATCCGCTTCTCGATAATATGTTGGAAAAAGGTTACATAAAACAAATAGGAACTAAACCAGTAACTTATGAGGTAATAGACCCTCAAGAGTTAGTAAAAATACTAAGAGAACAATATAAAAAACAGAATGAAAGTTTGGCAGATTTAGAATCAAAATTAGATGAGGTAAAACCCATTCAGAAAATCCAGGGAATGATGCATAAAACCTACTTAATCAAGGGAAGAAACAACATAATCAGAAAATTGATAGAATTGTGGGAAGGGGTTGAAAAAGAAGTAATTATGACTAGTGTATTCGAGAGAGAACTTCTTGAAGGATCTAAAAGACTGGCTGAAATTTTTAAAGAAAAGGCCAAAAAGGGTGTTAAAAACATAGTATACTTATCGATAAAACCTGAAAACTTATATAAAATCAAAGAAATGGAAAAAATACTCAAACATGCAACTTTCGGGAGTTTAATAAAAGAACAGCCTTATGTTACGATTGTGTTCGATAAAAAATATGTTATGATTGCTTTTTATGATCCTCGAAAGGAACAATATGACAGCGCTTTATACATAGAGAACACAAATTTAGCAGAATCTTTTGCTTCTAAAAATATAGCACCAATAGAAAGTTATCCTCTGAACGGGGAAGTAAGGCTCAGTGTAATAGGCGGAGAAAGAGCATTAATCATCCCACCAGTTTTAGAGACGATATCTAAGATAGATCAATACAAGCTTGGCTATGGTGTCGGTTGGTACGGGATAAAACCACTCAAAAACCTTAATCATTCTAATAATAGTTTAATTATGATGCTAATGATGCAAATAATGACGAATGGCTGGGGAAAGGCAAGAATCAACAACAGTAAAAATAACGAAATAATTCTTAGTATAGAAAACTCAGTTGTAACCCCTGAATTTATGAAAGGAGATATAGAAGGCTTCTTGTCGATAATGGGGAATTACATTGTCAAAGAAAACTTGATAGACCAGAAAGAAAGACATTATGAATTCATAATAAGTTTAAAATCTAGAAAAACATCCTGACAAGAATTAAAAAATTAAATCATAAATAGTTCCATGGATATTTAATTTACAACAATAAAAATTGACAATAAATGGGACTTGGAAATCGATTTCTTATGTCCACTCCCGGCGTCCTTAGAGAAAAGATTGTTTTAATCAAAAAATAGCACATTTTTAAATCCAATTATTGAAATTAACAAATGAGGGGGTGTAAATAAATGGCTTTAATCGTTAAAAGCGCAGTTAGAGAATTAGTTAAAGGAAAGGCAAACGTAAGTGAAGAGTTCTTGAAGAGACTTGATACAGAAGTAGCAACTGTGATTAGAAGGGCTGCTGATAGAGCAAGGGATAATAAAAGAAAGACTTTGAAGGCGAGAGATGCTTAAACCTCTCCTTTTTTTCTTTTTCTGAATCAGATAGATTTTTCTCTTGAAAATAGAAAAAATAATCATGGGATTATTAAGAATGTTGGGGGTATACGCACTACAAATTTTCGGTATTTTGATGTTTTGTGGAGGCATAATGTATATGGGTTTTGGTATAATGGAATCTGGTAATACAGGACAAATTATTAGTATATTAATAATGTTTTTCGGAGGGATAATAACAATAATAGGCACTTATTATTCGATGAAAGACAAGAAAATTAAAGAAAATAAACCATCCAATACTGAGATTACTAACCAACCATAACTCAGATAAATTTTTGTAGAAAGTCACATTTAAAAGCACAGTTTTCTTAATTTGTTAGTATGAAATCACAAAAAACTCATTTAGTTAAATTACAAAAAATTCATTTATATTGGTGTATTTTTCAGATAGTTTCTTTATTCTTCCTGTATGCTTATGGGTCAATGATTATTCCATCTATTTCCATAACCGTATGGGCCGACATATTTATGATAATGACTCTTATAACTTTTTTTATTGGTGCTGTTACACTTCCATTTTATTTCGCTAAAAAATTCCATTCCGAATATAAATTGTTATCAATCTTGAATTTAATAGTTGGATTATATTTGGTTATTGGCGTATTACTCAAATTTGAAAACTCATCTATTATGTATCTATTTTTTGGGCTTAGCGATGTTGTAATTTTTATATTTGGTTTATACACGTATTGGAAGAAAAAGAAATAAATCAAAGAATCAGATAGATTTTTGTTCACAAAGGAGAAAAGTGACTTATGGACGATGAATTAGAAAATGAAAATATGAACTTTATGGACGATGATACAGGAAGAGAAATAGTTTCTAAGAATAAAAAAATTACTTTGAACATGTTATGGGATGAACTCCAGAAAGCAAATAAGAATATAGAGGAACTAAAAAAAAGAATTGAAGAAATAAAAAACGATATTCCTCATATTTTAGAACATTTAGAAAGGAACCAATGAATCAAGTATAATTCAGATAGATTTTTGTCTTTGAGAACTATACAATTTAATTATGAACGTTCCAAGATTTGTTGCTAGTCTTATAGTAATTGTCTTGGGGGCTATAATGATAGCAGATAGTGCATTGGAGATGTCAGGTAATAGTGCAATTTTTTTTGAAAATGTGAATTATAAGTTCAAGTTTGTAGTTGGATTCGTTGTAATAGTGTTGGCCGCATCAATAATGGACTTGAGTAAGAAAGAACCCAAGATGAGCTAGACTCTAAGGTGTGTCTTTGAAAGAAATAAAGATTGTTGAGACGAAAGACTTTGAAATTTTTAACACTTTTGTAAAAAAATTTGATCTAGAAGATACTGGTTTAGATTATTATTATAAAGCATGGGTAGCTATTTCTAACGGTAAAAAATTTGGAGGCATATCGCTGAAAAAGAAAGGGAAAACATATTTATTAGACATAATTGCTGTGGATAAAAAATTCCAGAAAAAAGGTTTAGGAAAGGAATTATTGTCGATTCTTTTGAGATATTTGAAAAAAGAAAAAATCCCTAGATTATATGTTGACACCAAAATTCCTGAATTTTTTAGTAAATTCGGCTTCAAGAAAGTCTCTAAACCAACTAAAATTTCTTCATGTTGGAATTGTTCAAGATACAGTAAAACATGTTGTCCTACACATATGGTGCTAGAATTAAAAACTTAAGCTGTGGTTTAATTTAAAATATTAAGAATCTATACTGTTATAGGTGTTTCTATGATTAACTTAAAAGGTGCTTTGTATAGAAAAATAAAAGAGAAAAAGGCTAAGCAGCAGATGCAACAAGACGATTTGGAAACGATAAACAATGTCATAGAAGAAAAATACATACCTTCTAAAAAATGGCAATATTTGATAGTTGCATTGCCTACAGACCCTAAAGGTTCGGATAACTGGAGTAAAACAATAAGTCAGTTGGGTAAAAAAGGATGGGAACTAGTTGCTGTAACTCCTATGTTTGCTCAGCTAGGGTTTGTTGGGTCAAAACCACATGTAAGATGTTTCTTCAAGAGAGAAACTAAATGAAATTTTAATAAAGCGTCAGTAGTCTAGCCTGGTTAAGATCCGAGCTTCCCAAGTTTTGGAAATAGCTTGTGGCCCGGGTTCAAATCCCGGCTGGCGCATTGAATTATAGAAAAATCTAACTGATTCTTAATTATGTATTTTCTTCTACTTGATTCAAATCTCGTATTTATATCAACGGAATATGGACTTTCCAATAACACTTAATAATTAAATTGTTCATCTTCTGTTTTATCTGTACTTAAAATGTTGTTAGCATTTTTATTTACATCAGTAATTACCCATTCTTTTACCATATTTTTGGTCTCAGGATCTATCAACTGGCCCATTACTAAACTTCCGTTATTGATTGTTCTGTAGTCTAGAATCCTCTCTTCTATCTTCTCTTTTTGAATTTTTTTAGACATAAACAGAAGTTGAATTTAGAACGAAAAGACAACAGAATTATCGTCTCTTTATACATTATTTAATAGTTATACATTTAAAGCTATATTTTTTGCTTACTATAGCATTCTTTGCATAAGCCATCATTCCCATAAACCTGAGTTTGGGAAATAATTCCACAACATCTTTTACAAAGGGACATAATCGTTTCTAGTATAACTTACATTATTCTATTTAACAACAAGTACTCCTGAGAATAGTTGAATTATCTGAACAGATATCTGCTTCTATACATTTACTATGCCATTTTCTCTTAAATATCTTGCTCCTATTTCGTTAAGATCTACTCCTTCAGCATCTTGTCGAAATTAGAGGAATAAAATTTTAAACCTTACCAAAGAACAAAAATAAGTTTATAGATTTTACATAAAATATAATGGAAAAAAATCAAGATTTTTGGGTTATTCATAGTCGAAAATTTACATCCCGTTTGTTACATTGTTTTGGAGGCATTAATGATCCTATTGATCGTAAGACTGCGATTAACTTTATCAAGAATTCTGGAACTGAATTTTTAACGATTTATACTCACGGAGATCTTGAAAAAATTAAAAGTATAGATGATTTTCCTATCGGCTATTCTGGCCTAAAGTATAAAGATATAAGAGAGTCGATATCCAACAAAAAGTATACCATTCTTGTTAACACAAATCATGCATTGACAGTAGAAGAAGCTATAAAAAGGGTAGAAGTTGGTTATAGATATTCGAATAGTAAATGGATTAAATTCGAGGTGTTAAACCATACTCTTACTAGGCCAATTAACAAAGATGTTATTAGAGCAGCTGGAATTTTACTCGACAAAGGGTTTATAGTGTTACCGCTTATAAACGCCAATATTCAAGATGCGCAGGCATTAGAAAAAATTGGATGTGGCGCAATAAGGGTATTGATGAGTGATATTGGCTCAGAAAACGGTTTTATAAACAAAGAGCTCTTTACTCGTGTTTGTTCTACAGTGAAAATACCTGTCATTGCTGAGGGTGGTTGTCGTGGTCCGGAAGATGCTTATTATGCGATGGTAGCAGGAGCATCGGCTGTTTTAGTTAATAAATCACTATTCTCTTATAAAGATCCTTTATTTTATTTAGAATCATTGAAACATTCAATTAAAAGCGGCAGACTTACTCTCCTTTGTAATCAACAGAGAAAAACTTAAAGAAAATATAAAGTCCTCAGGAAAAAATCTATCTGATATTAGGGCATACTTATATAAGATTCTGTATTATGTACAGTTGAAACGAACGTGAGAAAAAAATTTGCGAACTGGTTTTTATATCTTTAATACCTAAACGAAAGATTGATAAAATTTAGTTTTCATTCTTTATTCTTAGGTGAAACATAATGGGCGATTTAGATCATGAAGAACTGGAAAGCGTAGAGGTAGATAAATATTGTAATCCGACCACGATTCTATATCAAGGAAACAAGGATTGGGGTTTCGAAAGCGCTATAGGAGATAATTTGAGTGTTAAATCATTAAACTTAGCAGATCCAAAAACATACGACCCCAAACCCTTTATAGAAATGAACTTAGCTAGAATATGGCATTCAACACAAGATTTCGAAAAATTCGTCAAAAGATTTACTAAAAATTGGTTGGCAATGTACCTGCACCTTGATATCAGATGTGAAAGTACTCAACCTCCTGTAGGTAGAGGTGGACCTTTTATATACAAGTGCGCCAATGAAGCAATGTACTTGGATAACTTAATGAAAGTCCTCTACGGCATGAGAGGAGAAAATTTACCTCTTCACCCTAACCAGAAAAAACTTTAAAAAAGTTTTGTTAATTCCAGTATTATACTTACTTAAAAGACTCGAGAATTTTCTTTAAGAACGGGATAATTACGGTTTTTTCTCAGAAAAACAATCTTGCGAGCAAATTTTTTTCGAACTTCCCGAGACCAATTGCATCTAACATATTTTTATATAATTACTCCCTAGAATCTATCTGATTCTATAAAAAAAAGGGGTTTAGCAGTTTGCTGGTTTCATATCAGTCTACAACATCTTACATCTTGCCTTATTACTTCTTCTATAATTATTTAATTACTTCTATGTAATAGTTATATGAGGGAATAAAAAATGGGTAAAAAATATCATACACATAAAGTTGGGAAGAAAACATACTGTCATTCTACAAGCACAAAACATAAAAAGAAATAGGTATATTGTCTATTGCACAGAATTTTACTTACAGATACTAATAGCTAATGTGAGAGGTAGGATTTGAGTCCTCAAGAACAAAAATCTAACTGATTCTTTTCTTCTTGTACTTGTCGTAAATCCAGACTATGAAACAGGAAATTAAGTAAAGACAACCCAAAATAATTTCTCCTCCGAAAAGAAAGCTAAAAGGAAGTAAAAAAATCCATATAAAAATATCTATCTTGATAATAGATAGAATTAATAAAACTACAAATATCACAATCTTTCTCTTATTTGGCTTCAGAAATTCTTTCCAATCCATAATTAAATTATCTTTATCGAGAACAAAAATCTATCTGATTCTAGTTATTTCTTTTTCTCCCTACTTTTACCTCTTCTTGAAATCATCACAAACCCTCTTAGTAACAGAACTCGTAAAACCGTGTTTCTTGCAATGCAGGAGAATACCTAGTTGCGAATAATACTTGCAGCGGGAGCAATTATCTATT
>Ga0315291_10000039_pt1 | contig 136798 bp, 104 predicted proteins | sample YL17G12_20_MG_FD_203070 | JGI IMG/M metagenome (GOLD analysis project Ga0315291, IMG submission 203070) | Sediment microbial communities from Yellowstone Lake, YNP, Wyoming, USA - YL17G12_20 | ecosystem: Environmental > Aquatic > Freshwater > Lake > Sediment | place: USA: Wyoming | collected... | reverse complement strand
CATAGTTAATGCCATATGACTGCCTCGCTTTCAAAATAGCAGTCATATTATAACCTCATTTCGAATAGATTTCTTAAATGAGGCAATGATACCATTTCGTGTAGATTTTTGATGAGGCAATTCGGGGGGTTGACTTTAGTATTTTATTTGATATAATATAAGACAATTTTTGATGTTCTTTGGCAAATAAATCACTGAATAAAGTGTATTTAACGATAGATTGCGCCTTCGGTAAACGAATGACGTCTTCTGTGTTTATCTGTGGCACTAAGATTTTAAAATTTAATATAGTTAGATTAGATAGGAGCAATAATGCAGAAACCTAAAATTGTGACAAATTTACCAGGTCCTAAAGCACAAAAATTATTACGTAAGGACAAGAAATATATATCGCCATCTTATACCAGAAGCTACCCAGCCGTGGTTGAACGCGGTGAAGGTTGCTGGGTATGGGATGTCGATGGCAATAAATTTTTAGATTTTAATGCCGGTATCGCGGTCTGCTCGACCGGTCATTGTCATCCTCAAGTTGTTGATGCGATAAAAAAACAAGCCGAGACTTTAATCCACATGTCCGGTACCGATTATTACTATCCGTTGCAAACCGAATTAGCCGAAAAATTAGCCGAAATTACTCCGGGTGGAATGAATAAACGAGTGTTCTTATGTAACTCTGGTGCTGAGTCAGTCGAAGGTGCTTTCAAATTAGCCCGTTATATGACCAATCGTAAGTACGCGATAGCGTTCTTAGGGTCATTCCATGGTCGGACAATGGGAGCATTATCTTTAACTGGTAGCAAAGTAGCCCAGAAGCAGGGGTTCGGTCCACTTATTGCTGGTATTTATCATGTTCCTTATGCATATTGTTATCGTTGTGCATATCATTTAGAATATCCTGGTTGTGATTTTGCTTGTATAAAGTATATTGAAGAACAATTATTCAGAAAAGTTCTACCGCCCGAAGAAGTTTGTGGAATCTTTGTTGAGCCGATTCAGGGCGAAGGCGGCTATGTTGTTCCGCCTCCTGGTTACATGCAAAAATTAAATGAATTGGCAAAGAAATACGGTATTTTATTAATTGCGGATGAAGTTCAATCTGGAATGGGTCGAAGTGGCAAGATGTTCGGCATTGAACATTGGAACACAATGGCGGATGTTTATTGTGTTGCCAAAGGGATTGCTTCGGGCATGCCAATCGGTGCATTTATCTCAAATGCAAGCTTAATGAGTTGGCCATCCGGATCCCATGCATCCACATTTGGTGGTAATCCGGTTTGCTGTGCAGCCGCACTCGCGACAATAAAACTGTTAGAGAACGGCCTAATTGAAAATGCTGCTAAGGTCGGAGCGGTGATCATGAAGCGGTTAGAAACTCTGCAAGCAAAATATGAATTTATCGGCGATGTTCGCGGCAAAGGTTTAATGATTGGTTTGGAACTTGTGGAAGATTCAATTACCAAAAAACCTCTGACCAAGAAACGTAACGGCATTGTCTACAAATGCTTTGATAAAGGTCTCCTGATGCAAGGTTGCGGTGTTACTGCAATTAGATTCTCACCTGCGCTAATCGTCACCGAAGAAGAAGCGCACACCGCAATTGATATCTTTGAATCAGCAATGAGGGCCGTTATTCGAGGATGACGGCAGCGGCGGGTATATCGCAGCAGGAACATCGACGGTTGTCGTCTTGTAGATAAAAAAGTTCTGCCGATGTCATTTTTTAATGATGCATGAACCTTCTCAGGAAAAAATGTTGAGCACGATTAAAAAATATTCGATGCTCGACAAAGGTGATGAAGTTTTGGTCGGGTTTTCCGGCGGTCCTGACTCGACCGCCTTGTTATACTTGCTAAAAAAAATAGGAGTAAAAATTTACGCTTTGCATATTCATCACCGACTCAGAGACAAGTGCGCGGATGAGGACGAAAAGTTTGCTGTTCAGACTTGTAAAAAATGGAATGTTCCAGTTAAAACACTTAAAATTAACGTTAAGAAATTTGCGAAACAGCATAAGATGTCCGTTGAAGAGAGTGCCCGTATTTTGCGATATGAAGAGTTGGCAAAGGAAGCAAAAAGACTCGGCTGTAATAAGATTGCACTTGGGCACAATGCTAATGATAACACCGAAACGGTGGTTTTGAATTTGGCAAGAGGAGCTGGACTTGCTGGGCTTGCCGGGATTCCGCCAAAAAGGGACAATATTATCCGGCCACTATTTGAGACGACTCGAAAAGAAATTTTAGAATATCTCAAGAAACATAAAATTAGTTATTGTACCGACTTATCCAATATTGAGTTAGGGTATCGTCGTAATTACGTTAGGCATAAAATCGTTCCGTTACTATTAGAAATCAATCCGAACTTAAACCAGACAATCTTGCGCACGTCCGAAATCATCCGCACCACGAATAACGATATTATCAAAATGACAAAAGAAGCGAAAAAAAACGTTTTAGTCGAGTCTAACAAAAAACGCGTCATGCTTGACATTAAAAAGCTTTTAACATATAATTTGTTCATAAGAAGAGAAATCATTAAATCGATACTTCCCCGGTTGGAGTTTGAACAAATCAAAACGATTTTAGACTTAATTGACAAACCTTCGGGTAAAAAAGTGGAAATGGTAAAAGATTACTTTGCTTGGCGTGAATATGATAAACTAATATTATCCAATCAAAAAGAAGTAAAATACAGTTATAAAGTTTGGAATGTAAACATCGGTAAGGTAACCAGAATTCCTCAATTGGGATTAGAATTAATAGCGGACAGTAAAAAGTGCGGTAAAATTGATCCGAATGACGACTATGCAATCTTTGATAAATCAGCAATTTCTCTGCCATTATCAATTCGCTTGCGAAAACCAGGTGACCGATTTGTTCCATTTAAGGGTAAAGAAAAGAAACTTAAGGAAGTCTTAATTGATGACAAAATACCGGTCCGACTACGCAATCGGTTACCTTTGTTATGCGACACGAATAATATACTGTGGATTATTGGATCCCGACGTTCAAATTTTGGTCTAATAACGGATAAAACAAAAGAATTTATGGAAGTAAGAGTTACAAAATTCGAATATGATTAGATTAATTAGAGCACTCATTACACAGATCGTGATGATAGAAGATGATCCGTATAGTCTTTTAGAAATATCACTAATCTCATAAAAAAATGGCAAAGACAAAACAACCACTCCGAAATCCACTCTTAAGCAATGTCTTTATCTGGATATTGATTTTTCTTATTGCATGGGCCGCGTGGAATTTTTTAGTGTTACGACGGAGCGGGAAAGTTACTATTGAGTATTCTCAGTTTATTAAGGAGCTTAATAATAACAATATAACATCAGTGACAATTTCTGAAAAGGAAATTTATGGCACTTTAAAACAAGAAGTAACTATTCCAAATGATAAAGGAAAAAACAAATACAAAGATTTTAAGACTTATATACCTTTCGATGATCCAAATTTAGTTAGTAAATTACTGGAATATAATGTTACGATAGTTGCTAAACCTTCATCGCCTTGGACTTCAATTCTCGTTTCAGCAATTCCCTGGTTATTATTCCTTGGTATCTGGATATTTTTTATCCGTCGGATGTCGCAAGGTTCAGACCGGGCGTTCAGCTTTGGCAAAAGTCGCGCCCGATTATTGACCGCGGACCGACCCAAGATTACATTTGATGATGTTGCGGGTGTTGACGAAGCAAAAGAAGAACTAAAAGAAGTAATTGAATTTTTACAAGCACCGCAGAAATTTCAGAAACTCGGTGGCAAGATTCCGAAAGGCGTACTTTTGGTCGGACCGACCGGTACCGGCAAAACCCTCTTGGCAAGAGCAGTTGCGGGTGAAGCAGGAGTGCCGTTCCTTTCTATCTCCGGTTCAGATTTTGTCGAGATGTTTGTCGGGGTTGGCGCGGCGAGAGTAAGAGATTTGTTTGAACAGGGTAAACGCAATGCGCCATGTATTATATTTATCGATGAAATCGACGCAGTAGGTCGTCAACGGGGTGCTGGGTTGGGCGGTGGTCATGATGAACGTGAACAGACCTTAAATCAACTCTTAGTTGAGATGGACGGGTTCGTTACGCAAGAAGGAGTAATTATCATGGCCGCAACTAACCGTCCAGATATTCTTGACTCTGCACTCCTAAGACCAGGCCGATTTGACCGACAGATTGTAGTTGACCGACCAGATGTTGTCGGAAGAGAGGGCATCTTAAAAGTCCATACCAAAAAGATACCGGTTGGGAAAGATGTTGATTTAAAGATTTTAGCTCGTGGTACGCCAGGTTTTTCCGGCGCGGATTTAGCTAATATGGTTAACGAAGCGGCTTTACTAGCGGCACGACGAAATCGAACCGAAGTCACAATGAAAGATTTTGAAGATTCCAAAGATAAAGTTTTAATGGGGGTGGAACGAAGAAGTCTTTTGATTTCTGAAGAAGAGAAGAAATGGATTGCATATCACGAAGCCGGGCATACTTTGGTTTCCAAATTAATCCCTGGTACTGACCCGATTCATAAGGTGACAATTATCCCTCGTGGTCATGCGCTCGGTCTTACGCAACAGTTGCCGATTGATGACCGAAAGATTTATTCTAAGACTTATTGTGTTAATCAACTGACTGTGATGTTAGGCGGAAGAGCGGCGGAAGAATTAGAATTTAAAGAAATCTCGACCGGTGCTCGGGATGATATCAACCGCGCAACACTATTGGCACGCAAGATGGTTTGTGAATGGGGGATGAGTAAAAAGCTCGGACCAGTAACTTTAGGTAAACAAGACGAAGAAATCTTCTTAGGCCGTGAAATGGGATTACACCGCAATTTCTCCGAGGAAACTGCCCAAATGATTGACAGCGAGATAAAAAGTTTTGTTGATGAAGCACATAAACAGGCGGTAAAATTACTTACCGAAAACTTAAGTAAACTTCAGAAAATAGCTCAGAAACTATTAGAAAAAGAAATCCTCGACGGTAACGAAATCGACGAGATTATTAAAAGTAATTAGTCGTAAATAAAATGAGATTATCTGGTTCGATAGTTGCTTTAGTCACACCATTTGACAGAAAGAAACGATTAGATTTAGATGGTTTAAAAAAGAATATCAAGTTTCAACTCCAAAATAAAACAAGCGGTTTTGTTCCATGTGGAACAACTGGCGAATCTCCAACTTTAAATGAAGAAGAATGGGAACAAGTTGTCGAAACTACGATTAAAGCTGTAAAAGGTAGAAAACCAGTAATCCCTGGTACTGGGTCTAACTCAACTGACAAGACAATTCAGTATACACAAAAGGCAAAAGAGTTTGGGGCGGATGGTTGTTTAGTAGTTGCTCCCTATTACAATAAACCTACTCAAGAAGGTCTTTACCAACATTACAAAGAGGTTGCTAAAACCGTAAAGTTACCTATCGTCATTTATAATATTCCAGGTCGAACCGGTGTGAATATATTACCTAAAACATTTGAGCGGTTGCATAAAGAATTTCCTGATATTATTATTGGAGTCAAAGAAGCATCAGGTAGTTTAGACCAGGTTACTGAGATTATTAATCGATGCGGGAAAGATTTTACTGTATTATCGGGCGACGATTCTTTGACATTACCAATGCTATCAGTTGGCGGGAAAGGGGCAATATCAGTAATCGCTAATATTGTACCGAAAGAAATGGCAGAGATGATTGGCTATTTCTTTGCAGGTGAGAATAAAAAAGCAAGTGCATTAAACCAGAAATTGTTTACTCTTAGTAAAACAATGTTTGTCGAGACTAATCCAATTCCAATAAAGTATGCAATGTCAGTTTTGGGAATGCCATCAGGTCCAATGCGATTGCCATTAACGTCACCATCACCTGAAAATCAGAAAATCATCCGCGATACTTTACAAAAAGTTATCAAAGACTAAATCCGAGTTGCAACCAATGATTAACATTATCCTTGTCGGTGCATGTGGTAAGATGTCAAGTGCGGTCGTTTCATCACTTGCTAAAGAAAAAGATATTAAAATTATCGGTGGAATCGAAGCAGCTGGAAATCCAATGCTCGGCTCGCCAATCGGCGATGGGTTTATTCAAGCCGATTTCACCTCAATCATTAAAGACACCGATGTCGTTGTTGAATTTGCTATTCCAGAAGTAACTTTAGATAATGTTAAAATTGCATCTAAAGCAAATAAACCATATATAATCGGCACAACTGGTTTAAAAGATTTAAACGAAATCAAAAAATATAGCAAGCAGATACCAGTTCTAATTTCCGCTAATTTCTCATTAGGAGTAAACATATTATACAATTTGACTGAGAGCGCAGCAAGGTCATTAAAAGATTTCGACATTGAAATCATCGAGGCTCATCATAAGATGAAACGTGATGCGCCAAGCGGAACTGCCAAGAACTTAGCTGAGATTATTAGGTCAGCAGCCAAGAAAGATAAAATTATCTATGGTAGGAAAGGCATCATCGGTCCGAGAAATAAGAATGAAATTGGGGTCATGTCCATTAGGGGCGGCGATATTGTAGGTGAACATAATATAATGTTTATCGGCAATGGTGAGCGGATCGAATTAATCCATCGAGCAACTGGCCGTAATGCTTTTGCTTCAGGAGTTACAAAAGCAATTAGGTTTATCACAAAACAAAAACCAGGTCTTTATAGCATGCAAGATGTAATCACTGCTCCATAAAATTCAGTTACATAAAAATACGAACTAACGCTATAAATTTTGCAAAGGACTTATCAGGTCAATCTCTGGCATAATCTTATTGCATTGTGCATCGCATCGGGGTTAGCGGTGCCTTTACCTGCAATATCAAATGCGGTACCGTGTAAAGGCGCAGTACGGACAAATGGTAAGCCCAGAGTCATATTTACTCCCGCACCTTGTGATAGTAATTTTACCGGTATCATTCCTTGATCATGGTACATTGCGACAAATCCATCAAATCCAGTATGCATATGTAAAGTATCACCAGGAATTGGTCCTTTGGCTTTAATACCAATATTTTTCGCTTTATTTATTGCCTTGCAAATTTCTTTTTCTTTACCACAACTGAATTCAAAAACATGAGGATTTAAGGCAAGAACGCCTATTTTGGGTTTTCTTTTTTTCTCATAATAAACAAAGTAATTATTAAGTAGTTCAATCTTTTCTAAAACATTCTCTTCGGAAATGAGTTTTGGGACATCTTTTAATGGCTTATGAATTGTTACGAGAATAACCTTTATGGTATTTGACCAGGCAAGCATACCGTATTTTTTTACTCCAAATTCTCGAGCAAAATATTCAGTCTGACCAGGGAATGGAAATCCAGCCATTGATAAGGCAGCTTTCGATACTGGCGCAGTAACGATACCATTAATTTTTCCTATTTTTAATAGATACGTAGCGAGATGTAATTGTAAAAACGAAGCGACACCACATTTCTTCTGAGGTCGGCCATATTTAAAGCTTAAGTGAGTATTGATATCGTAAATCATGTCAGTTAATTTGATGTTGGTTTTGAGTTGTTTGTTTAGAGTTTCTAAAAGCAGGCGTGAACCGATAAGTCGAATAATTTTGGCAGGATTTTTAATTCTACTTAAAGCCTTAAGAGTAATCTCTGGTCCGATGCCGGATGGATCGCCGATGGTGATACCAATCATATAACTAAAATCAAAATTTAAAAGTCAAAATGCAAAATGTCATATCAAAATTAAAAGAGAATTCTATTCGCATTTTACATTACATTTTGATGTTTGATATTTGATTTAATAATGAGATATTGTTCCGGTTCTTCTTGTTCGTCGATCTATGATTTCGAAAACAATTAACCCGAATACGACCCAAACAATACCCAATACAATAAGACGGAAAAAAGATGTTGCGACCGAGAATGGCATCGTCTCACCAATTAGAAAATGTCGAGTGGTCATAATACCATAGGTTGTCGGTAATATGAGCGACGCCTTTTGCATAAATAAAGGTAAAACTGCTATTGGGTAAGCAATCGGTGTTATTGTCATCATGATACTTGCTAATGCTTCTGAAACTAACCATCCTTGTTTTAGAATCAAAGTTAAACTTGCGACCATCATACCAAAACCATATAGTGCAATTAACATCACCGCAACGACTAATAATGCTGGTAGTATACCAGCCGGATTGATAGTTAATTTAAAGATTAAATTAATAACGACTAGCTGGAGAAAAATCATCAACCCCTGATGCAGTGTTGAATGAGCTGCCATACCTAAAGCAAAGACCCACCGTGGAACCGGTGCAGCGAAGACCGATTCCAGAGTTCCCCAATATTGTTCTTTTCTTAAAGAAAACCCCATTGCCCAGAGTGCCATATTAAGAAATCCAATAAAAACATAACCCAAAGTAACGAAAGTAATTAAATCACCGGTACCGACATATCCTTGCAAAGTTTTGGATGTTCGGCCACCGACTAAAGCGATTCCGTACAGTAGATAAGGTATGGCATAAACTAATGGGTCGATTAAACCGCGGATAAAATCAGGTTTATAAGTTAACTCGATCTTCCACTCTTTAATATTCTCTGCCCAGACAGCTCTTAAATAATGCTTGGCGTTTTTTATAATTTGGTCCATGTCTTTAATTCAAAATGTAAAAAAAGTTCTTTTTCAATTTTTCTCGTTCGTTTTGCATTTTGAATTTTGATTTAGCATCAGTATTGCGCTATTGTTCCGGCTTCTTTGGTTTTTCGCTCTAAGTATTGGAAGGTGAGATATCCCGCGATGAGTAAAATAATATCCATCCAAATCAGGATTAGTACGGTTTGCCAGAGGTTGATAATATGTTTATTCAAAAGAATAATACCGCGGATTGCGACTAAAGCATAGGTTAGGGGCACTATGGTGGATATCGCTTTTGTTATCGGGCTTACTTCAACCGGATAACGAATCGGTGAAAAGAGATAAAAAACCCATTCCAAGGTATGAACCCAACCGTGCACTTCTTTTATGAGTAAAGTAAAGCCAGCAAAGGCAATTGCAAAACCGTAAAATCCGACTAAGAGTAAAACAATAATTATCATTACCGGGAATACTTTAGCAATTGTTAAACTCAGCCCTAAAAAGATTGTTGCAACTAATGCCTGGAATGTTACGTTTACGGTAGCATAAACAAATTCAGCCAAAGTTTTTCCTAACAGCACAACGACTGGATTAGTTGGTGAAACAATGATATATTCTAAAGTTCCCCAATAGGTCTCTTCGCGTAATGAGTTGCCAACCCCCCAGAGTCCGGAAAAGATATAAGTTGATACCATTGCTCCAATCAAGACAAACGGTAAATAGTTTGCTGAACCGGTCAGTTCTTTAAAAGGCATGCTGGACATGCCACCAACTAATGCCTTGCCTTGAAATACATAGGGTAATACCCAGAGCAAAGGGAAAATTCCCCAGAAGACAATTAAAATTGGATAAGCGAGCCAAATTTTAACGCTCTTTTTAAATTCAGCAAATACAATTTTAATATCGTTTTTAAATCCAAATGTCTGTTTCATTTTTTTATCTTCTAATCTTCTGAATCTGGTTTATGCTCTGCCGTATCTTCGCTCAATCGAGTACCGGTAACATAAATAAATACATCTTCTAATGTCGGCCGTTTAACATCGATTGCTAAAATCTTCCCTTTTTGTCTTACTAATTCAATTAAATCCGAAAGAATTGATTCGGCGCGAGGTAAGATAATTTTAACATTGGTCGTATTATCTTGTGTCGTTACCGTTATCTTTTCCACGGTGCGTAAAGACTGTAATTGTTTTGTAACTTCGTCGGGATTTTGGAATGCGGAACAACGCAAATCTAATACTTCACTGTGCGGTAAATCACGTTTGTATTCATAAGGTGTCTTAAGGTCAACAATTTTACCGCGATTGATAAACGCAATTCTTTGGCATAGCTCATCTGCTTCATCCATATAATGCGTGGTCAAAATTATTGTCTTTCTTTCTTTTTTGTTCAAAGTTTCTTTGATAAACTTACGAAGGAATTTTGAAAATTGCGGGTCAAGTCCTAATGTCGGTTCATCTAAGAGTAATATTTTGGGGTCGTGCAATAATGCCCGAGCTAAAGAAATCTTTTGTTTCATACCGGACGAATATTTTTCCACTCGTTCATTTTGGACATCTTTGAGTTCTAAAAGTTCCATCAGGTATTCAATACGTTTATCACGTTCTTTGCCATCTAAACCGTAAAGGGCACCAAAGAATTTAAGGTTGTCATTACCGGAAAGTTTCCAGTAAAGCGTTCGTTCACCTGAAGTTAAGAGCCCAATCTGTTTTCGACAATAGAGCGAATGATTTAAGATATCTTTGCCCATAATTTTGATCGTGCCCTCATTAGGAATGAGTAAAGTTGCAAGACATCGGACAAGGGTTGTTTTACCCGCACCATTGGGTCCTAAAAGACCGAAGAGTTCACCTTCAGGGATTTCGAAACTTACCTTATCAACCGCAAAGATATCACGCTTGCGTAAACGTCGTCCGCGTCGAAATTTCTTTACTACGTCTTTTACTTCAATTGCATTATTCATGCTTATATCACGAATTAGTCAAATGACAACTAACTTTCCGAATATTGGTGAAATTCGCTATCATTCGGTTTATTCGCCTTTCGTTGTTTTTTCTATTATCTTCATCATATCCCGAGTACAATTATCCCAGCTGAATTTCTTTGCCCAGTCAATCCCTGCTTCTGCCATGTGCCGATTCAATGATATATTGTCTAATAACAATTCTATTTTCTGGGCTAATTGCTCAATATTGCCGTAATCATATAGAAAACCAGTCTGCTCGTCAAGCACCGCATCTTTTAATCCGGGTGAGCGGGCAGCAACAACCGGTGTACCGCAAGCATTCGCTTCAATCACAATCATTCCCCAACCTTCTTTTATTGAGTTCTCAACTAAGACGGTCGCTTTCTGATAATAGGTTAATTTCTCCTGTTCCGGAATAAAACCGGTAAAAGTAACATAATTTTCAATGGCTAACTTCTTGGTTAAATCTTTTAAGCGAGGCAAATCATCGCCATCACCGATAATTACCACTTTGAAATCTTTTCGCTTTTCGGATAATAATTTAGTCACTTGCAGTAAATGGTCAACGGATTTATAACGTTTTAAACGACCGGTGTGGACAATAAGATTATTTTCTTTAATAGCATGATTAGGTTGATATATGTTTAAGTCAATTCCGGGTGGTATCGTTACAATTCTATTAGGGTTTATGCCCATTTTTATTAAATCCTGTTTTGAACTTTCCGATAAAGCGGCAAAATTATTCTTCTTATAACACCACGGAATTAAACTTTCGGTTAAGTAGACATAACTGGCAAATGGTATTGAAACTTCCGAGAAGATACTCTTTCTAAACAGGTGCATCATTAATGCTAAGACCGGTTTTTTTGTTAGCCAGGGACTATAAAACGGTATCTTATTTAAATCGTCAATTATAATATCGTAATTGTCCTGCTCTAAGAGATGGGGGAGTTCCCGATAGACCGCGAAATTAAAAGTGTTTTTTGTGCCGATTCGAATTATTGATATTCCATCAATCATTTCTGATTCAGGTGCATTGTCGAATTGCACAACAAGCTGTGTAACCGAATGACCCATCTTTACAATACGCTTAAAGATTTCCTGAAAATAGATTTCCGCACCACCTGCTAACGGATTTTTGATGCATCGCCAGTTGATTACCAAAATTTTCATTTTATTTTCTTATTTCTTTAACCACTGATTAACGCATAGCGTAGCGTCTCTGTTTCCAGCAACACATGTAAACACCTTATAAATCAAGAGTTAACGCACAGACTCAATTATTTTTCAGTGTCTATCTGTGTTTAGCCGTGGTTTCATAATTCGAATATAATAATTCAAAATCTTATAATCGTCAATATGACATTGTAAGGTGTCCAGGAGGTACTATACAGTTTATGAGATATGAATATAATGAATATGTGAAACAGGTATTTAAGTTATCAAAAGTTAATTTTAAGCGTTTATTTAAGGAACTGAAACAATATGCAGACTATACCCCTTATCAATTATAAAGAATTAAGAAAAAGTAACCCCCAACCCGCCAGACAAGCAGTAATACAATATCTTCAGTCACTCGACAATAACATATCCGCTACTGCTAAAACTTTTGGTATCAATCGCCCGGTCGTCTATGATATTATTAATAAATATCGCCAAGGTGATTTAAAAGACCGCGCTAAAATCCCACGCCATCAACTTAGAAAAACACCGCTCCATATTGAAACTAAAGTTATTGAGATAAAAATTAAAACCCGACTTGGACCAAAAAGATTATCCCGATATTTAAAACGCTATGAACCGATCGATGTCCCGCCTGGTACAATCCGCCACATTTTAAGAAGACAAAAAGAGCAAATTAAATACTTTATTGCCACTTATTTCGTAAACTGAAATCATTTGGGTATGTTTCGTTATTGCATTATTCCCACTCCATCGTTGCGGGTGGTTTGTTGGAGATATCGTAGACGACACGATTGACTTCACTTAAATGAATTTATTCTTTTTATTAGGAAACCAGGAGAACATGAGAAATTTTTTTGGCATCTTGGGCTCCTTATAATTTTTCTTTGGAATTAATTTTATAATTTATTCCATTCCTCACCCGTAACTTTTCGGCCAAGAATTAATTCTATCTCATGAATCATCATTCTTAATTGCGGAACTGAATACTCACGATTTGATGGAATGGCAAGACGGTGATTTTTATATACCATAAAATAGTGTCGCGTTCCGAAGAATGGCCCATCAAACCCAAGTTCTCGTAGCCGACGAATGAAATCTTTCCGTTTACACGGCGGCCATTGACTCACGATGAGGTTTCCTGTTAAGACTTATTCCATCAATTACAGGTAGGCGATGACCTAATTTAAGTCCAAGAATAATCCAGTCCTCTAATGTTGACCGGAGTTCATCCTCGCATTCCCTTAATGATTTTGCAAAGGCAATCACTCCTTTACATTTCGGTATTGTGCCGACAAAAGAACCATCTTCGAGTTTATCATATTCAGCATATCTCAAGGCGCAGTTAATATAGTTGGTCAGTGTAAACTCCATAAATTTTTCTCCTTTTCATAAATAATATTAATTTTTCTATCTATTATCAATCAAATCTTTACTTACAAATAATACAAATAAAATCGACCTTTTGTCAAGTTATAAAAATTATTTTTAATTTATATTTTTAATATTTGATATTTAATTTTTAATATTGCTATTATTCCCACTCCATTGTCGCGGGTGGTTTATTGGAAATGTCGTAGACAACACGATTGACTTCACTAATCTCATTAGTAATGCGGGTTGAGATTTTTTCTAATATCTCATAAGGAATTTTTACAAAATTGGCGGTCATTGCGTCTTTGGATTCAATGATTCTGACTACAATCGGATTTTTGTAACTTCTCGCATCACCCTGAATCCCGACACTTTTAATTGATAAAAATACCGTAAACGCCATCCAGGCTTTTTCATAGAGATTGGCTTTTTTCAGTTCCTGCTCAACAATATGACTCGATTTTCTGACAATCTCAGCTTTTTGCGGTGTTATCTCGCCGATAATCCGAACCGCTAAACCCGGACCTGGGAAAACATGGCGTTTGATTATATCTTTCTTTAATCCGACTTTTGCCGCAAGTTTTCTTACTTCATCTTTGTAAAGATTTCTCAACGGTTCGTAGAGTTCCAGTTTCATGTCTTTTGGCAAGCCACCAACATTATGATGTGATTTTATTATTGAAGAGTGTTTGGTAATACCGCTTTCGATACGGTCAGAATAAATTGTGCCTTGAATCAAAACATCAGCTTTTTCTTTTATCGCAACCTCATCAAAAATATCAATGAATAACTTACCAATAATCTTCCGCTTTTTTTCCGGCTCGATAACTCCTTTGAGAGCGCTAAAAAATCTCTCTTCGGCGTGAACAATCTTAAGATTCAGATTATGCTTAGCAAAAGTCTTTTCCATAAATTCGGTTTCTTGATACCGCATTAAACCGGTATCAACATAGACCGCGACTAAGTTCTTGCCAATTACTTCTTTTACTAATATCGCTGCGGTTGATGAATCAACTCCACCAGATAGAGCGATAATTGCTTTTCGATTGCCGATTGTCTCTTTTATCTCCTTCTTGATATTGTTGATAATACGAGAAGCATCCCATTCTTTTTTTGCATGACAGATATCCGTCACGAAATTCTTTAGGATTTTATTGCCATGAACAGTATGAGTAACTTCAGGATGAAATTGCACGCCATATATTTTTCTTTCGCTATCTTCAAATACGGCAATCGGAGAATATTTTGTTCTGGCAATCACAATATAGTTTTTAAGCAGTTGCTTAACCACATCCTTATGATTCATCCATACCAAAATTTTACCTCTTGCCTCTTGCGTCTTGCTTCTATCAAACTCTTTTAGCAATCTACTGTGCTTTTTAATTTTAAGCTCGGTTACACCATATTCACCCGCAGTTCCAGACAGCACTTTGCCATTATCAAGATAAGCAATTAACTGATGACCATAACAAATACCTAAAATTGGGACATCAAGTTTCAAGATATCGCTATCACATTTCGGTGAGTATTTATCATAGACTGACGACGCACCACCGGAAAGTATGATACCTTTAAGGTTCGGGATTTTCAGCAGTTCATTTTTTGTAGTAGATGCTGGTTTTACTTCGGAATAAACACCGATATCCCGAATTCTTCTTGAAATTAAATGGCAATACTGACCGCCAAAATCTACAACTATTATTTTATCCATGTTTTAACCACTTTTATTGGACAGATAACGCAAAACGTTACCTGTTCTTGTAAAAGTAGTATAATAATTTCAAAGATAATGTCAAATTTATTTTTACTATAAAAAGATGTACTATTTGCCTCGAAACACAAAAAGACTTAAAAGAGTCAGTGTTGCGGCGGAAATCATGACCGGTCGATAGCCAAATGTGCCAATGATACCGCCAAGTAATGGACCAATGATGCCGGAAAAGCTCATCAAAGAATTAAAAACACCAACTGCGGTTGCTCGTTCCTGGTTCGTTTCCATTAAATATTTTAATGAACCTAAATAAAGACATGACCAGGATAATGCCAACAAAACCTGAAACGGTAAGATTTGCCAGAAATTCCGACATAGCGCAAAGATGACAAATGTTATGGCTGATAAGTAAAGTCCGACCATCACAAGTTTCATACTTTTGTAGCGGTTAAGATAAGGCATAAACAAAAATTGACCGAATGCGTTAATACTATAAATTACACCAATCCAGAATTTATTTGCGCCAAGACTTGCTAAGTAAATCGGATAAATTGCCCAGATTCCAAATGCACCAGCGTGACGCATCAGAAATGTCAAATAAATCCGCCAATTGCGCTTAACCACACTTATATCCCAGAATGTTTGTTTTAGACATGATGTACTTTGCTTGAGTGAAAGAATTGCAATGATAAAAGTAACAAAGAAGAAAATCGACGACATGATAAAGAGCTTATAATAGACCGCGATAATTCCTGCCAAGAGTGAACCGACGCCCCAGCCTAATGAACCGGCAGCAGTAAATTTACCTAAGTTATTATTTCTTTCATAAGCATAAGTTAAAAGTGCGGCAGGATATATCCCAAGTGAAAAACCGGCAAATGCCCGAACCATAAATAATGACGGTATACTTTTAATGAGAAGGTGACTAAGAAAAGCAACGGTCGAAAGTCCCAAACCGAATATAATGAATTGTTTTCGTCCCTTCAGGTCGCAAAGTCGACTGAATAGGAGTCCGGCAATGAAAATCATTAGATTGTAAGTCGAAATTACTAATCCAATCTTTGCTGGTTGTGCGCCCAGACTCTGGGCGATTAATGGTACGTATATTAAGATTAAAGTTGGGGCGAGATTTGCAAAAAATTGGATTACGAAAAGATGAGCCACCGCTATCCGCTATGAGTCCTCCGCTTTCCGCTATTTAGCGGTGTTCGGTTAGCGATTTGCGGAATGCGGTTTAACAGCCATTTATACCAGCCTGGAAGTCCTTTCCCGGTTTTACAGGAAACTTTGATAATTTCCAATGAAGGACGGATTATTTTTAATGATTTTTCCAAAGCCTTAAAATCAAAATTAACATAAGGCTTTAAATCAATTTTATTAATTATCAGCAAGTCTGCCTTAGAAAACATCAATGGATATTTTGCCGGTTTATCCGCACCTTCCGGAGTGGACAGTAACATTACATTATAATGAGTGCCTAAATTAAATTCAGCCGGACAGACAAGGTTCCCAACATTCTCAATTAGCAAAAAGTCGATCTTTTTATAATCAATCTTAGGTAAAACTTGCGAAAGCATAAATGCGTCTAGGTGACACGCACCATCGGTATTAATCTGATATACTTTTCCACCTGCCTTAATCACTCTTTGTGCGTCTAAATCACCTTTGATATCACCTTCGATGACAAAAATGCCTACTTTTTTCTTAAGTTCAGCAACGGTTTTTTCAATAAGAGCAGTCTTGCCCGAGCCGGGTGCGGACATGATATTTATCGCGGTGATTTTCTCATTATCGAACTGTTTACGGTGTTCTTCCGCTAATGCGTCATTCGATGCTAAAACTCGATTTAGGATTTGGATTCTCGGCACTTATTTTACCAAGTGAAATTTGGCGAGAGAATTGTTTCGTTTCGCTTCTCTCCGACGGACAGGATTGAAATTTTACAATTAGTCAGTTCTTCAATCTTATCCAGATATTTTCTTGCTTGTTTGGGCAGGTCATCAAAAGACTTTGCGGTTTTAGTTGATTTCTGCCAACCTTCAAGCTTCAGGTATTCTGGTTTTAATTCGGCAGTCAAGTCCGGGTCAAAGTCTTTTATTTTTTCACCTTTATAAGTATAACCAACGGCAATCGAAATCTCGGCTAATTCGTCAAGCACATCAAGTTTTGTAATTACAAGCTGTTTTATGCCATTTATGGTTGCGGTATATCGAACAAGAGGTGCATCGAACCAACCGCAACGTCGCGGACGACCAGTAGCAGCCCCAAATTCATGCCCTCGGGTTTGAATGTGTTGTCCGGTGCTATCAAATAGTTCGGTAGGAAAAGGGCCAGAACCTACCCGCGTTGTATATGCTTTTGTTATTCCCAATATATTATTAATTCGATTCAGACCGACACCGGTACCAGTACAAATACCGCCAACCGTCGGTGAAGAAGAAGTAACATATGGATAGGTGCCGTGGTCAATATCTAAGAGCGTGCCTTGTGCCCCTTCAAAGAGTATTTTCTTATTATTTTCATACGCGGTGTTAAGATAATCAGCACCATTAATGCACATACTACTGTAAAGTGATGCATAGTGACAAAACTCGTCATAGATTTTTTTGTCCGGCAATGGCTCTGCTTTGTATAATTCCATTAGCAGAAAATTCTTTTGAGCAAGATTTCGTTTAAATTTCTCAGCAAAACTTGCTTCATCTCTTAAATCACCGAATCGGATACCGATGCGTGCGTATTTATCTTCATAACAAGGTCCGATACCGCGAATTGTTGTGCCAATCTTTTTCTTACCTAAAGCTTCTTCGCGATACTGGTCAACTGCTTTATGATACGGGAAAATTAGGTGGGTTTTTGTATCAATAAACAGCCGATTTTTAATATCAATGTTGAGATTTATTACTTGATTAATCTCTTGTTGTAATATCGTCAAATCAAGAACACAACCGCGACCGATAATACAAATCGATTTGGGATTAAGTATGCCGGATGGGATTTGATGAAATACTAATTTCTGGTCACCGAAATAAATGGTGTGACCTGCATTCGGTCCGCCCGCATAACGAACAATAATATCAAAATCCTGAGCAATATAGTCAGTGATTTTACCCTTACCCTCATCGCCCCATTGCAGACCGATTATTGCTAAACTTGACATGAATTTATTTAGATGTTAGTTACTTTATTATTAAAAGCGGTAAGTAAGCGAAAATTTGTAATTGTTAGTGTCAAAGTCATAAATCATTTGGTCGTTTGAAACGTCAAATTGAAATCCTTTAAATTGAACACCGATTCCGAAACACAACCCGACTTTTCCGGCAAATTTTCCACGATCTTTTGAAAATAGAAAATCAGTAAGTGATATATGTTCTTTGCGGTCATCTTGGTTAACTAAAATACCACCTCTTTGCCCGGTAACATCTTCAAAATATCCGAGCCGAGCATAGAATATATCGTAAAATAATCCTTCGACACCGAAACTTTTCCATGCCTCCCACATTTCGTAATTAAGTTTCGACCAAAACGTTTTAGTACCGCTCTCATCAAAAAACATCCCGACTAACACTTTTGTAATCTCAGGAGTTAAGGATAATTTTACATTTTCTTTTTCCAGCGGCGTGTATTTAACACCTAACCGCAGCATTCTCGGTAACGGGTCTGACTCACCGCTTGAAGTATAAGAAATATTTGGTCCGATATTTGACAAAGACGCACCGACGGATAAATTCTTCAACGGTTTGTACAATGCGCCGCCATCTAATGCCCAACTCAGACCGGTGCCACCGCGCTCAATACCTAATTCGGGCATCGCATCGAATACCCAACCGGCGACTAGATAAGAATAGATAAATTTAGCATTTATTCCTACGCCTAATTGAGGATTAACTTTAAATCCATAACTGGCACCGATCGATATGTCGAACGTTGTATAATCGCCAAGATAAGTACCGCTTTGGTCATATACTTCGGTCTTACCGGTAGTTAAATAAATTATATTGCCACCGATTGTTCCTTGATTTTTAAGCGTACGGCTAACACCTAAATAGTCATAGTACATGTCTGGATAAAGGCCCGGTAACCAGTTCGAATGCATAATTGTTGCAGAGCTGTTATTAAGGAATGCCAAACCGCCAACATTGTAATACATAGCAGAAGCATCGTCCGCAATTGCGGCAAAAGAACCTGCTAATCCGGTTGGTCGTGCACCAGGCCAAATCATTAAAAATACTGCACCTGGATATTGACTGGCACTAGCTGTAAAGGCTGTGGCTAATATTGCAATTAGCCCGAGTGTTGTGAATTTTTTCACCAAGGCCTCCTAAAAGCCAATAGCGAGCAAAATAAAGCTACTAGCATTGTTTTCATTGTTTAATAAATTATAAAATATTATACTAAATACGTCAAGATGTGCAAGACTCCGACCTCGCATGGAAAATTTGTTTATTTTAAAATGTCAAGCCTTTTCCGCCTGATAAATAAGTAAAAAACGATCAGCGGCTGATTGATAAATGGAAGCAATCGACAAATAGCCGAATCCCATTGTATAAACCGCTAAAAGTGGTAATAATGTGAATTGCGATTCAATCAAGGCATAGGTTGTTGTTATCATCAAATACATTGTTAAAGCCAGTTCGATAAAACTCATCGGCGAAACTTTTTCTACATATTTTTTGGTTTGAATTCTTTCTTTTTTGGAAATAATGTTAAATTTGGGTGTTCGGGTGAACTCAGACGGTTTTTTTCTGAGTGCTTTGATAATTGCCCAGGAATTAGATAAACTTAACGACATGAAACCACCGATTAAAAATATCGGTACAAAATTACGAGAAAGTCGTTCAAAGAATGGTCTCTTCTTTCTCGTTCGATTAATTTCTTTTTGCGTTACGGCATAGATTATTGGATATGGGAATACCGATACGGTAAACGCAGAAAGAATTAAGAAATACCAACGCAGAGTCTGGGGATGTTGTATTTTAATAACCAAGATTGGCAATGAAAGTACAACTAACCCGAGCATCAATGGAAAAACCATATTATTAGTCAAATGTACAAATGCTTCGTATTTTACTTTCCATGACAATTTTGATTTCATTACCGGTTTTAAGAGTTTTCGCGCGGTTTCAAATGCACCTTTTGTCCAGCGGTACTGCTGTGTTCTGAACCCATTAAAATCAACCGGCACTTCACCGGGCACAACCATTTCCCGAACGAATACGATTTTCCAATCCTTCATTTGAGCACGATAGGAAAGGTCTAGATCTTCAGTCAAAGTGTCCGATTCCCAACCTCCTGCATCATAAATTGCTTCTTTACGCCAGATACCACAAGTACCGTTAAAATTAATAAAGAAACCGTTATCTGAGCGAAGTTTCTGTTCGATATAAAAATGTCCATCTAAAGCAACCGCTTGTCCTTTGGTTAAGAATGAATAATCTTTATTTAAATGTCCCCAACGGGTTTGAACCGCGCCAACCTTTTTATCTTTTCGATAAAAGTGGGGTAACGTAACTTTTAAGAAACGTCTTGGTGCGATAAAGTCAGCATCAAAGATTGCAACGAATTCGCCCTTAGCAACTTCTAAGCCTTCTTGTAATGCCCCTGCTTTGTATCCTTGACGGTTATTGCGATGAAGCAGCTTAATATCATAACCCCGTTCTTTATATTGATTCACTAAACGACTGACAATAAAAGTCGTTTCATCAGTTGAATCATCCAATACTTGAATTTCTAAATGGTCTTTGGGATATTCAAGTGCACACACTGATTTGATTAAACGTTCTGCAACATATTTTTCATTAAAAAATGGTAACTGAATCGTTACGATCGGATACTCTTTTAGTCGCGGAGGTCTCTTGGACTTGGAACTATGAGAACGTTTATCTTTGAAATAGTAATACAGCATTAAATAAGCATGAGATGAATAAAATCCTAAAATTAAAACCAGGGTAAAGTAAAGGACAAGAAAAAACGTTACCATTACCTAGTGCCCTCAATAGTAATTATTTTGAGCGGTTCTAATAACGCTCCACCTTTTAGAATTGCCATTGTAATCATAATTTCATTTCTATTGGTTAAGAATAGAGATATAATTCTATCAAAAAAATCCGTTTTGTCAATATTAAAAGTTCCAATCTCGGATGAATCAAGAACTACTTTATAAGGACTGAATCCAGCTTGATTTAGCTGCTCAGTCATTTGATGTATTCCTGCTTCATTCAATATTATTTCGATTGCTGGGTAAGGTTCGAAACCGGTTATTCTAATGTCACTTATTTTCGACTCGTCAAGTACCGGCACCGACTCATTACTGGAATGAATCGTTAATTTTCCTGGCGAGATAAGTAGTTTTTCTAATAATTTATAATCATAATTCTCGCCCGGGATTTCTAAATTAATTTCAAATGTTGTTATTTTCCCCTTTGTTTTGCTCTTAATACGGAAGTTCTCACCCGCTAGCTCGAGTCGCTTGGTAAGAACTTCTGTAATATTTCCAGTCTGAGTTACTGAAAGCGTAGTATCCGATGATAAAGTTATTTTACTGTTTTGCAAAAACGGAAACTTGATCCATTTTTTAGTATTATAATTTGAAAATGCGACTTGCCAGAAAATCTTTTTGGCACTGTCACTAGCAGCAATTGATTGGGGGAGTAGCGTTTTTTTATTAACAACAAGTGTTGCCGAAAGTTTCCGACTAAAAGTTGGATCAAGAAATACTAAATTAGGATAAAAACTGTAAATGTAATTTTTACTGTCTTCTTTAATCAGATAAAATTTAGTATTCGTAATTGTCCTTTCCATCGTGCTCATCAAATTTGATTCGATATCTCTTGGTGTTAACTGCCATTTCTTTGTCTCTTTAGAGATATCGTATTGATAATTACCGCGTGCTTTAATTTTGTAATTTATTTTTTTGTCTTTTCTAATTAATGTTCCGTTTCTTTCTTCTTGGTTGGGGAACACAACTAAGCCCTTGAATTCTCCCGCTACATCGTGTGGTGTATCACTTTTAAATTTATAATTATAACAAAATGATGATTGGTTTCTTAAATTAATAAAAGCAATATATGGGATTGAATCGAGATTTAATGGGTAGACAGGGCAAATTAGCAAAATTATCCCAATAAATAGGATGTGATAAAAATTTATGCGGTGCTTTTTAAAATGTATTATCTTAGAAATCTGTTCCAAGTCCGAAATGTACCTTCCACCCTTTATTTTCGGTTACTGATAAAGGTTTGGCGAAATCCAATTTCAATAGAAAGTAAGAAATTTGTATTCTAATCCCGGCGCCGATACCGACTTTTAAATCTTTAAACCCTTCTCCTTTGCGATACAGAACGGTCGAATCGTTAAATATTGCGCCAGCATCCAGGAATGTCACTCCGCGAATATTGGAGAGCTCAATTGGTAAAGGAAATGCAATCTTTAATTGATCTATAAATGGATGTCGTAGTTCAAAGCTTATTAAGGCTAATTTTGAGCCGGAATTATTGTAGAATTCATTTTCTTGGTAACCGCGGACAACTTCACCACCGATTGAGTAAATTTCTCGATTGGGACCAAAGCTACTAAGTCCATACAACAATGTCGCAAACGAATAACGTTGTGCAAGTTTTAGGTAATTTCGAAAATCTAAATACCCAGTATAGAATTTACGACTAGAAAGCACCGATGACTGGTATGATTCCATGCGTATTCTTGTCCCGCGATACGGTCCCCAATCGTTCCAAACCGTATTATCAAATACAAAAGCTTCATCAGTTAATAAAATATGTTCTCGATAATTATTAATAAGATACCATGAACCATATTGATCAAAAAGTCGATATTGTTCGTTTTCGCTAAGATAACCAATCGTTCCGAATTCCAATCGTGTGAACTTATCAAACGGGTATGATGCTAAAACTCCTAATCCGCGATTACGTCGCAGGTGAATGAAATAGTCGCTCACATTGGGATATTCAAAATACTGAGTAAAAATAAATGCCCAATCGGTCCGTTTTGGTAAATACCAATAATTAAATAATATTTCCGAACTTGAAATGTCTTGATAAAGGTCGGTGACTAGATAAAACTGATGATTGCCTAAAATATCGCTTAACGAAATTTCTATCTGTCCGGAAATACCGATCCCACCGGTTGCGTAAGCTGCTTGGCCAATTGCATAATCCGGAGTTAATGTAAATTTATATGGTCTTACTTTGCTCTGGTCGACACCAAGTGGTTCATAGGTCTGTCCGATATCTTTGACAATCGGTATCGATTCGTTTGCTGAGACTGGAATTGTTGTTATCGGATTTTCTATCACTGCGATATCCCAACCTACATTCTTAAAATATGAAAATGCCAGTCTGGTGTTATCTTTGGATATAGTAGGATAGTAGACACCCCCCGAGAAATCGGTTCGATTTGTAATTTTCTTTTCGGTCGTCGAATAAAGATAGATATTATATGAAGAATCGGCCGCAGTAAAAATGATTTGGCTGTCCGTAGCAAAAACCGGTTTTGATAAATATTGACTACGTGGAATATTAGGAAAACGTTCAATTTGTAATGCTCGACTGAATGATTGATTGCCATTGACTGTATTAAATTTATCGTTACTTGGCAAATTTAATGAAATTTGGAATAGACCATATGCGCCGGGCTGCCATGTTTCAATCTCAGGTCGGTCCGAAACGAATACAATCCTTTTACCTTCCGGTGAAAAGATTGGGTCACGGTCATCATAATAATCATAAGTGACGCGAGTTAATGCGCCGTCTTTTAATTCAGTAAAATAAATATCAGCATAACCATTCTTTAATCCGATAAAACATACTTTTTGATTATCCGAGGAAATACTCGGTGAATAGATACCATCGAGATTATAGCTCATGCGTTTCTTAATCTTACCTGAAGGATATTCGACTACAACAATATTGTCTTTACCATGGCTTTTCGCAACAAATATGATAAACCGTTCATCCTGCGACCAAGCAATTCCGCCTTGTAAAGTATGAACTGATTCAAAACCACCGGTTCGTTCACCTTTTAGTAGATGTTTTAATACCTTTCCATCAATCGCAGAAATCACATAAATATCGGCGTAGCCATTACGGTCTGATATAAAAGCAATTTTGTTTCCAGACGGTGATATTGCAGGAGCGGTGTTATAAATCGATGCATCTTTTTGGTGATCGGTTAAAAGTCGCGCTGCTTTCGTAAAATTAGTATCTTTAGTAATCTGCGGCCAATATTTAATTTTTAGAGATTCATCAAATTTTTTTGAAAATTCTGAAACTGACAATCCAAAACTTACTTTAAAGGTGGATTCCAAATTCTTTTTATTTTTCAACTCATGCAAGAATTCGAAAATCTTCTTTCGACCGTATGTTTGAGAAACATAACGATAAAACTCTTCGCCGATCCGATAATTTATATAGCCCATCTCATCAGATAACTGGTCAAGCGGGACGAAGTGATTATTTAAAATCAAATCACGCATAAACATTTCAGAACTGATTTCGACTTGTGCTTCTTGAGACATGAATTCCGAAAAACCCTCCATGCACCATAACGGAATTTGAAATTCAGTGATAAGTGTTAGTAGTGATGCAAATTGTGAGCGATAGAACATTTCAAATTCGAAGATATGTGTAATTTCATGTTCAATCACATGCTGGAACTCTTTGTATGAACCGTTAAATGGTACCACAACTCGATTTTTAAATAATTCGGAGAAGCCACCGACTGATTCTTCGATGATATCTAAAGTTATGTTGGTCTGTTCAAACTGGTTTGGTGAATTATAAATTATTACCGGGATTTTATCTTTAATTTCAACTTTTAAATCATCAGAAATCTTTGTAAAAAAATCCTCGGCATATTTACTGGCAAATTCCGCTAAGTTTTCTCCGCCGCCATAGAAATAAATTTCAAAGTGCGGGGTCTCTAAAGTTTTAAAGTGAAAATCTTGGTACTGGACTTTATTTTTATTGAAATAATATTGGGCAGATGCAATTGAATTGATACACAATATTGCTAAAATGAAAAATATAAATCTCCAGTTTTTTAAAAAAATCATGATTATTTGACTACAATTCCGGGTAAACGATACGTGCCTCGCCAATATTGAATTGTATCTTCCGAGTTATAATTTAAAGCGATTCTTCCATTAACAATTTCTCCAATGAACCAGGTACGGTCTCCCGTCTCAATTTCTTGGACGACCTTACATTCAATATTGACTGGACATTCTTTAATACTTACGGTTTTTACCGATAAAGAACTTTCTTTGCTTAAGCCGGTTTCCTTAAACTTATCCACTTCTTTCCCAGATTTTGCACCACAAAACATTGTTTGTTTTATCAGCTCTTTAGTTGGGATGTTCACAACAAATTCTTTCAATTTCTTTATTAGACTAAAAGAATACCGTTCTGGTTTAATGCCGATTCCGAGTAACGGCGGTGAAAAAGAAAAGATATGAATTAGCGTCACTGTGATAATATTCTCGTCACAAGTAATCAAGACAGTTGGGAAACTCGGAAAGGTTGCTAACAATTTGGAACTGTTCTTTATATTTTCTTTATTCACAAAAAAGATTCTATTCTACAATGTCTTATTCGTCAAGGAATAATTTGATAATTCACAAAAACAATTAGCGTTGAATAAAGCGCCTAATATCTAATCGGACCGATTCGGAAGTTTATAAGAAGATAACTTTACCACGAATTGCACGAATTCAGCAAATGGCACGGACGCGAAGCGTAGATGTAGTGACAGCATCATCAATAAAGATAAATTCGTGGAATGGGCTTACGCCCCGCTTCGCTAGCGTTTATTTGTGTTATTCGTGTTCAAATGGCTTTCGTGCTTAATTTTTACGCTCTGTGTAGAGAATAGATTTTAGTAATAATTTTCGTTTAGGTAGTTTTGAATACTTTATTTGTTGTTATTGACTAATTTGAATAAAACTTTATAATCTTACTGAAATGACAAAAGCGTCTCTGGGGTTTTCCTTCCTTAATAACCCATATTCCCTTCATAAAACCTCCTTTTCCCTGGAGACGCTATTAAAATAGCGCAAGCAAAATACCTCTATAAAATCATACAATATTCAAATAAAAATTAAAACTGTAGTATTTCTCCTAAGCATCAACAAAAATTCTACCCCCTCATTTATTAATCCAGTATACGATACTACTCAGGTCGCAATTTGTTTTTAATTAGGAATAGTAATTTAACGTATATTAAGTTCGACTTCTGAATTAGTGCCTGCATTCTCATATTTTAAAAAGTAGAGTCCTTTAGGAAGAAACCGAGTGTGTAGTTTCATTGTGTAGACGCCTGGTGGAAGATAGTCATCCGCTAGAATTCCAATTAGTTTTTTCGTAGTGTTGTAGAGTTTAATAGAAACTTTATCCGAATCAGGAACCACATAACGAATAGTAGTATGCCTAGAGAAAGAGTTAGGTATAACGTCGATCATCGATTTTATTGCTGTGATAACTTTTTCGCCAGGTCCTTTCGATGTAGGTGAAGTCCCGTTATCTTTGTCGTTGGTTTTTACATTGCCTAGGCTCAAAGGATGATACTTTTGGAATTCCGGTGTATTAGTTCCGTTTAATCGATAGCTAGCCATACTTGACCCCCAATTAGTTTTGTTGGCAAGATGTTTATAATCGTCGGAGTTGGGTGTGAAGAGATTTTAGTAAATCTTCCTTGCCGTGAGATTTGACCAAATATCTCTTGTGCAGTTTTATTGTTACCGTACGTTTTTGTGTTATTCATAATAGTTCTTAATTATTTTTTAGTATTTCAATTTTCGCTTATTGGAGAGTTATAGATTTAAACGGTATGACTAAATAATTTTACTGCGTAATTATACAACACTTCATTTTTCCAGAAAAATATCTAATGCCTTTTTATATAATATTTACCAATTTTTGTTATGTTGATTAATAAGACTTAAATAATTTGACTACCGATTATTTGATACTTACTGTATAAGTATAACAAAAAATTTTCATTTGTCAAGTAATATTTAGTGAGACTTCTAATAAAATGCCACAGAGACACAAAGAAAAGGAGATTCACAGAGAAAAACTCGGTGCCGTCCCCGATACGGGAGTCCCTTGCACCTTTGTGCCTCCGTGGTGTGTTGTTCCTTCCTGAACTCTTTTAAGTGGAATATCATATTGACCATTATTTTTGTAGAATATATCATTATTTGTGAATATCTTAAATATCATCGACGTAGTGAGAGTGTTTATATTGATTATTGCTTCAGTTTTTTCTTTTGGATGTATTGAACTAACAAAACGCGAACCTGCCGTAATAAAAAATTGCACACAATGTTCGGTTATGAAAATGTTACAAGCATGTAACATAAAAATTTAGCGAATTTTTTGATTAACTTATTGAAATCTAAAGCTTAATCTTCAAAATGTGCTAAGGTATGGGTATAATGGAGGGTGGGGTTTGATTACTGGCTGGTTGTTGGACATGTGTTAAAACAGCATGCTAAATAAGGTTTCTTAATTTAATACCGAATTTAATACCGATACAATTTCTAATGGAATATATAATTCGGATAATAGTATGATTTCTAATTGAGACTGTAGATCAAAGAGGTGCAAGGAAAGTGGTGGAATTCGGCTTAGAAAGTCGAGAAGATGTTGGATGAAGAGTCGAAAAGACAAGCGGAGCAGGGAAGCGGGTAGTAACGAAAAAAAATAACCACAGATTAACCCCGCACCTTTTGACAAGTTTAAAAAGATAGCACTATACTTTTACATTATCTTTATGTCGCCAGAATAAGTTTTGGCATATAGGGTGTGGGATTTGTCACCTAATCCGATTTTAACATACCCCTGTTTTTCTTCGATTTTCTCGTACTTGCCTTTTATCGATATTTCGATTTCGCCTTCCTCGCTTTCGAGTTCTAATATTGCATCGGTCTTATCGGGTAACTCAATCGTAATATCACCGCTTTTTGATTCGATTTTTACACTGTCGAACTCGACCAATTCTAAATCGACATCACCGCTCGCAGTTTTCATGTTGACATCACCAGATATTTCTTTGATTCTTAGATCACCGGAAACCGACTTTGCATTTATTTTTCCACTAATGTTTTTAACTTGACAGTCACCGGAAACCGATTCACATTTAATTTCACCATTAATATTCTTTATTTCAACATCACCCGATACAGTCGTTGCTTTAACACTAACTTTCACGGGTGTTCTAACAACTAAATCACTCGAGAGAGTATTAAAAATAAGTTCTTTTTCAAGTTCTTCATTCTTTTGTATGCCACCACAACACTCCAAGACAATTTCGTTTTGCTTTTCGTCACCCTCAATTTCAATATCACCACTCACGCTTCTGATTGTAACAGTATCTTTAAACGGGAATTTCTGTTCGGTTTTCTCGTCGTTCTCCATTACTTTACCAACCGCAACCGAGCAACAATCCGAAACTGCCTTTGACACGATTTCAGGGATATTTTCTAAATCGCGCATGAAATGTTTCTGAAAACCTGCCATCGAAGGTTTGTGAAATATAAATTGACGATGTTTTGATTCACTTTGTTTTTCTTCTAAAGCATCAAGAAGGCGAGCGGCTTCTTCAGAATTTATCTTGCCTTCTTTGAGCATATTAAGGATTCTCATTCTTTCTTCCATTTTTTCTCCTTATATAATTAACCACGAAAGCACGAAGAGAACGAAAGAATCAGAATTTTCTTTTCGTGTCACTTTATCTTCTTGTTTTCGAGCTAATTTTTTTAATCGACTTTGTTTCATTTCTATTCTTTTATTTTCCTTATCATTTTTTCTGCTTCTTGAGCAGTAATTTCACCTGATTGTAATTTGTCAAGGATTTCGTTGATTTCGGTCTTACCCGATTTCGGAATAAATCCCATAAGTTCAAGTAAATTATCTAATCGGCTTCGAACAGTAGGGTAGGAGATATCAAGTTCTTTCTCAATCTCTCGGATATTTCCTCGATTCTTAATAAAAACTAACATAAAATTATAAGCGTCTTCTGGCAATAAACATACATTCGGAATTTCCATATCACCTGACACGGCAGTTCCACATTCAGAGCATCTGAACTCAGATATCAACATTTTTGATCTACACATTGGACATTTTGATATTATTTGTTCTTTCATATTAATAATTTTAACTAAGATGTTAATTTTGTCAAGTATTTTATCAATTTTACTTAATTTTATTAATATATTGATTTTATTGGGTTTTGGAGCTGTTTTTTAAATGTTTGAGAACTTCTTATGAAAAAATTGTAGGGGGGGGGTATTTATTTTTGAAAGATCGGGATTAATCTTGAAAGATGCAAATTAAGACCTTCGACCCAGAACATGCATTTTCCATCTTTTAGATAAATAATCGATGGAAGATCTTTTACTCCCCATTTTCCATATATAAATTCAGGAATAACATAAAAATCTCCTTTATTAATACCTATTTGTGAACTTTCTGAAGCAACTCCGATAAGTCCGGTCGCAAAAAGATAAACGTTGCCGTTAAATTTATTTATTGCATCTTTCGCATTTTTAAGGGTTGATATTGAAGATTCAGACGTTGGATCATAAACAACAATTAGAACACTACCCTTCTCAAGGTCTTTGCTTTTTATATTATACTTATCCAAGCCAGGGAGTCCTTTATATTCCCGAACCATTAAATCACCATGTTTTATGTCTTCAGGGATATTCACATTTTCAGTGTATTTCGCGGTATCAATCGACGGTGCAATTTTCTTAATTCTGATGTAAGTATCGCCAAAACCATTTCGCCAGCCGGTTATTAAATATGAAGGCTGATTGTCGAGTGTAACAATCGAGGTATTATTTATAGTATCAATTTCCGGGTCAAGGCGAGTTGGCGATTCTTTGAATCGTGTGATGCTATAGTCATCATAATATTCCATCTTATTAGTAATGTCTTTTGCATTCTCGGTAAACTTCAAACTAACCCATAACTTTTCCTTTTCTACTTTAGTTTCAAAACTTTTTTCTATCCAGCTATTATCCCAATATTCTATTGCATCATAACTCCATTTTATACGAGCTGGAATACCAACACTTCTTAAAACTCCAGTAATAAAAACATACCTTTCCAGGTCGGTTGCGCGTTTTGCTTTATAAACATCCTTAGGGTTCATCATCGGTCCGAACGCACCTCCCTCTTTTTTAAGCTTAATATTTTTTCTTGCCCACTCAAAAATACTGTCAACTTTTTCCATTGGAGCAACTACAAAACCGGCGGCTTGAAGCAGAGGTAGATTTTCATCAATAATTGTCTGTATAAATAGTCGCCATTTTTCTAATTGTTCATATAGAACACGCGGTGCAATTATATAATCTCGGATAATTGTATCAGGTGTCGTTCTATCAGTTAAAGTAATAGCTCTTTGCACTGCGGGTAACTCTAAAGAAAGCCCGACCGTATCAATACTAACGATATCTTTTGGTACAAGTGTCTTGAAGTATTCGATAAAGATTGGTCTTTTCATTTCAGGTAATTCCAAATAGAATTGCAATAAAGCTCGACCATTTCCTTTGGCATCGCTTATTATCTTTGTCAAATTTGTATCAAGCTTTGATAAGGTCTCTTTGAGTGTGCTGTCAACAATATTTATTTTAGCAAAATGGCGGTCGCGCAATTTATCAAGTAACTTTACATTAGGTTTGTATCTTGACTTTATGTTTTGACCAGTGATTTTTCGAGTATAAAACCAGAAAGAGGTATCGGGTATTTCGGTCTTCGATAAATTAATTGAAACAGTATCATTATTCTTATCCGAATTCTTATCCGATGGTCGCCAGAGTTGATAGCCAATTTGAGAATCTTTATATGCATAAATAAATAAATCGGTTTTACCGACAACCCATTGCGCAAAACCATTGCTATCGGTCTTTTTAAGTCCGACCGGTGCTAATGAAGAGTAATTATAAACATTGATTGATACCGAAGTACTTTCTTCAGGAAGACTATCCTTTTTGACCTGTATAACAAGTTCGACAACATCGCTATAATTCGGAGTTGAATTAATGATTGTGTAATCTTTTTCGCTTCGGTCAATAACTTCTTCGCCTCCAGACATCTTACCATAAACAACGCTTTTAATAATTGGGGCACGTTTTGTTGGTGTAACAAACCAGGCATTATCAAGGTCGGTTAATTCACCGCCACCAAGCGAATGCCACTTACTATTCACCCATATTTCCACCCAAGCGTGATTACTATTAGTATGAGACCACCAGGGAGTGTATGTATGTCGAGCTGGAATACAGACGGTTCTCAAAGCTTTAATAAAGAGAATTGACATCTCTTCACACCTGCCGATACCTCGCTTGATTGTAGTTAGAGCGTTCTGGTCCCAGCGTTCCGTCGGTTCATAAATCATCTTGGTATAAACCCATTCGTTGATACGAAAGACCGCATCACGCATATTTTTTGTTTTCTTTACGAGATTGAAAAGCGTATCGGCATAGACAGCAGTAAAGTTCTCCAAAGGTTCCTGACTAACTCGGTGAGGGAGTATATAATAGTTAAAAAGATTGTCATCTATTTTATTACACCAAGGCACTCGATTATAATTCTTCTTCAGAGCATCGAAATATGTAATAAAGGCATCGGACTTAAGGTCAACCAAATCAACATCAGGCATTGAAGCAAGTAAAAACTCTGCCCAGTCTTTATAACCTTTTTGTTCAGATTCTAAAATAAACTTTTCTACTTCTTGAGAATTTTCGCCAGCCCGGATTAAAATTGAATCTTTATTAAAACCGAAGATCAACAGTGTTAAAAGTAATATTATTTGCATTTATTATAATTTATCTTGATAAATCCGAAAGTCAAGAGAAAGACTTACCACGAATGACACGAAAACCCATGAAAATCCTTTAAACCACGGATTGAATTGATTAAACGGACTTTGCGAGAAAATAATCTGTGGAAATCTGTGTAATCTTTGGTTCCATTATTTTTTTATTGTGTCTTCGTGGTTAAATCTTTTTTATCGGAATTTTTCGATGGTATCGGATTCTGGGTTATAGTTAATTAGTTGCTTGATTGGTTTTGAGAAAATCATTGATGAGTGGACAAGTAGTGTGATGAAGAATGCGGAAGAGATTAAAATCCGAATCGAGATGAATTCAGCTAAGATACCACCCAGTGCAAAAGCAATCGGCATTAAACCACCAGCTACGGTGCCAATCAAACTAAAAACTTTCCCTCTCATATCTTGCGGTGTAGCGATACCAAGCGTTGCCTGAATAAATGAGTTGAGTATCGAATTAGCCATACCCACGATAAAGCCCAAGACTACCATTAATGGGAAGAATAACCAGACCGGAATAAATATCGCTGCGGCCATACTGATTATCCCGCATAAAAGGAAAAAGAAAAATCGGCGATGATATGGGAAATGGATTATTGAAGTTAATAAGAACCCGACAAAAAGACCACCCATAACACAAGACATAAAAATACCATATAAACCTGCTCCTAACTTCGGTGTTTTCTGGAATAATGGTAAAAAGAGCATAATTGCCATTACGGCAAAGAAATTCAAAGCTGATGCAACTATCATCAGGTTTCTAATGCCTCGATACTGCCAGACAAATCTAAGTCCGGTTTTTAAGTCAGAAAAGAAATGAAAACTTTCGTGCTGGTGAATAACTTTAGGAATTTTTACTACAAACGTCGCGATTGCACCTACGATATATGAAATTCCATTAACTAAAAACATTAATGGTGCGCCTAACATTTGAAAGAGAAATCCACCCGCTGCGTTACCGACAATGCCGGAACCGGTTTGCACTATTGAAAATGCAGAATTAGCTTTAATCAATTTGTCCTGAGGAACAATATCTGGAATTGCCGAACCGCCAGCCGGTATAAAGAAAGCAGAGCCAGTAGAAATAATAATCCCAGCAACAAAAACCATCCAGACCTGTAATAGATTGAGAAAAGCGGCAACCGCAATCGCAATGATAAAAACACCGCGTACCGCATCGGTCAATACTAATATCATTTTGCGGTCAATTCGGTCAACTATCACACCGGCAAATGGTGATAAAATTATTCTGGGCAGAGTCGAAGTCGCCATTAAAGTCCCCATCAAAGCAGTTGAGCCGGTCTTTTGTAGAATCCAGAAGCCAAGTGCAATACCATAGATAAAATCACCCATCAACGACACGAGTTGACCAAACCAAACCATCGTGAAATTAAAATTCCAGAGTTTTTGGGTTGGTTCTGGTTGCTTAGCCAGTTGTTCGTTATTCACTTTTTTGATTTACACTTTAAGGGAAAGAAATCAATAAGTCAAGAAAAAATATTAACCGCCGAGAACGCAGAAAACACAAAAAAACCACAGATAAACACAGGTTAACACTGTTTTTTATTTTCTTTATTCTGTGTTCATCCGTTGTTATGATGTTTTTTTCTGTGTCTTCAGTGGTTCGCATTGCTAAAAATTCTATCTGCAGATAGGAAAAAATTGAGTAAATTTTTCCTCTAACATTTTAAATTCCAAATTCTAAATCCAGAATTCTTCTAACATAGAGGAGGTCCCTCTATGGAGTGGGGTTAGTGATATGAGTAAGATTTAGCGTCTGGGTTTGAATCATTATAAATTATTAAAATAACAATTTAGTTCGGATGAAAAAAGATTATAAATTTGATTGTCTAATTCGAAATATATAAGAAATCCTGTCGTAATTTCAATGACGGATAGTATCAGAGAATAAAACAGGGAGTTGAACAAGAGTTGGAAGAGGTATTTGAGCAGATAATAATGTGAGTATTAAGGGGGTTGCGTTATTGAATATTAGAAATTATTATATTATTTATTTTGTTATAACAAAACTCTTTAATATTATCTGGGGTTTTGAATCAAAACGAACAAAATAAACCCCTCGCTTGGGATTTTTTTTGCCAAATAAGAAATACAGGTGGTGTCTTTCGTGGTTTCTATCTTTCAAGAAACTCTTTATTCAAATCACCTTCATTTGAATATCCGCGATTTTCCCAATAACCGCGATATGTTTCATCAGCCGAGAGCTCAATTTCATTTATCCATTTAATCCATTTATAACCCCACTTAGTCTCCGCAACGAGTTCAAATGGAAAGCCCCGCTCAGCCGGAATGATAATATCATTCATCTTGTATGCCATTAAAATATCATTCTTCATTATATAATCAATCGGGAATGATGTTGAATAACCATCATAAGCTTTAAAGATTATAATCTTTGTTTCGGGTCGTGGTTTAGCTTCAGCGATTAACTCCCTGACTAAAATACCTTCCCATAAAATCTTGACGCTCCAGCCTTCAACACAATCTAATGTGACGACTTTTTTATATTTAGTTTTGTTCTTAATTATTTCATCATAAGTATATTGTTTTGGTGTTTCAACTAAGCCAGTAATTTTAAGGCGATAATTATTAATATCAACTTGCTGCGGACCCCGGATCGAATTCTCGCGGAAGGCGGTCACCCTAGAGAGTTTTTCTCCTTCGTATTCTTTTATCTCGGCTGGTTTGAGAGTTTTCACTTTACTGTTACATGTGATTACTGAAAACGTTAACACTAAAACTGAGAAATATTTTATTCTCGGCGTACGCAATATCCAACACCCGCTATTTCTTTTCTTTTGGTTTGTATTTTAATGCAGCTTGGGCGGCCGCGATACGGGCACCGGGAATTCGATAGGGTGAAGAACTGACATAGTTTAGCCCGGCACGGTGAAAGAATTCGATTGACGAACCTTCGCCTCCATGTTCACCGCAAATGCCAATTTTTAACTCCGGTTTCGCACCACGACCTAATTTCACCGCAGTTTTTATCAATGCACCAACGCCTTTTTGGTCTAAAACTTGAAACGGGTTCGTTTCTAAAATGCCTTTCTCTAAGTAGATCGGGAAAAATTTTCCCGAATCATCGCGAGAAAATCCATAGACGGTCTGAGTTAAATCGTTCGTTCCAAATGAGAAGAAATCCGCTACTCGGGCAATTTCATTTGCGACTACCGCCGCTCTTGGTACCTCAATCATGGTACCGACTGTGTAATTTACCCTGACCTGATACTTTACCATCATTAAGTTGGCAACACGGTCGATAATTGCCTTCTGGTTGATGAGCTCGGATGCAGAACCAACCAGCGGCACCATAATTTCTGGGAATATATCATATCCTTCTTTTTTAGCTTCACAAGCCGCTTCAAAAATGGCATGGGCCTGCATCTCGGTAATTTCCGGATAGGCGATCCCTAAACGACAACCTCTAAATCCAAGCATTGGATTATCTTCTTCGAGTTGGCTGATTGTCTGCCTGACCTTGTCTTCAGGAATTTTCATCGTTTTGGCTAACCTTAGGATCTGTTTGTCATCTTTAGGCAAGAATTCGTGCAGAGGCGGGTCCAAAGTTCTTATCGTTACGGGTAATCCATACATTACTCTAAAAATTTCCTTAAAATCCTGTTTCTGGAGAGGCAATATTTTTTCTAATGCCTTCTTACGTGCTTCGGATGTGGTTGAGAGAATCATCTCGCGCATCGCCTGAATTCGTTTGGCACCAAAAAACATATGCTCAGTTCGGCACAAACCGACACCTTCCGCTCCGAACCGGCGAGCGACTGCCGCATCTTTTGGAGTATCAGCATTGGTGCGGATTTTCAGAGTTCGGAAAGAATCTGCCCATTCTAAGATAGTTTTGAATTCAAGACTTAATTCCGGTTCTTTGGTTGGGATACTGCCAGAATAAACCGCACCAGTTGTGCCATCGATTGTGATTAAGCCGCCTTCTTTGATTTCATAATTGCCGAAGATAGCACGATGCCCATTCTCCTCCATCTTAATACCTTCGCAACCGACAATACAGGGTTTACCCATACCACGCGCAACCACCGCGGCATGTGAAGTCATACCACCGGTCGCAGTTAAAAACCCGACCGCATGCGCCATACCACCAACGTCTTCAGCTGAGGTCTTGGGTCGGACCAGAATAACTCTTTTGCCAACTCGCCCCATTTTAATTGCTTTAGGTGTTGAAAAGATTGCCTGCCCAGAAACTGCACCAGGCGATGCCGCAATACCTTTGACCAATGGTGTTTCTTTTACTTTGGCTTGAATAGTTGGGTGTAAGAGAGCTTCAACATCAGATGGCGATACTCGCATCACCGCTTCTTGTTTAGTTATGAGTCCCTGCCTGGTCATATCAAATGCAATTTTCACGGCAGCATGAGGAGTTCTTTTGCTACGCCGGGATTGTAAAATCCATAGCCGGTTCTGTTCTATCGTAAACTCGACATCCTGAACATCGCGATAATGTTCTTCTAATTTTTTTAAGTATCCCAGTAGTTCAGTATAATTTTTGTGATGGGTTGCTTTAAGCCATTCGATCGGTTGGGGAGTTCTCACTCCGGCAACGATATCTTCGCCCTGAGCATTGATAATATATTCGCCATACGGTTCTTTAATGCCATTGGCCGGATTTCGTGTAAATACAACGCCGGTTGCGGACGAGTCACCCATATTACCAAAAACCATTGCCTGGACATTAGCCGCAGTTCCCAAATCATCCGAAATCCGGTAGATTCGGCGGTATTCCTGTGCTCGCGGATTATTCCACGATGCAAAGACTCGAGTGATTGCCTGCCAGAGCTGGTCAAATGGATTTTCTGGAAATGGCTTCTGAGTTAATTCAACCACTTTTTCCTTGTATTTTTGGATGATATTTTCTAATGCACTCTCGGATAAGCCCGAGTCGAGCTTTGTTTTACTTTTCTTTTTCTCGGTATCGAAAATTTTCTCAAATTCTGTTTCGGGCAGAGTTAAAACCACATCTGAATACATCTGGATAAATCTTCGATATGAATCTAACGCAAAGCGACGATTCTTGGTTAGTTTTGCTAATCCCTGAACAGTCGTATCATTGAGTCCTAGATTTAACACTGAGTCGAGCATGCCGGGCATTGATGCTTTACCACCTGAGCGGACTGATAATAAAAGTGGGTTTTCGGGATTCCCAAATTTTCGACCAGTAATATGTTCAACAAATTTCATCCCCTGCTTGACTTCATGTAATAATTTTTTAGGAAACTTGCCGGTTTTAAGATATTTTACACAGACTTTGGTTGAGATTGTAAAGCCGGGGGGTACCGGAATGCCGATATTGGTCATTTCAGCAAGTCCTGCACCTTTACCACCTAAAATCGATGATAAGCGGGCAGAACCATCGGCTTTTGAATTTCCAAACTTATAAACGTATAACATTTCGTTTATTCGGTTCGACTCCCTTTCTCGAAATAAAATTCATAGAAAATTACTTTTCAGAAATCAGATTTATTCAATCGGATCAGTTGATTCAATGCCTTGATTGTTATTTTGTATTTCTAAAAATTTCTCAATTATTCCTAATGCTTCATCATAGTCATCTTCGTCAACTAATATTTCTCCCCAGGAGGAACGCATCATTTTAGCAAGTCCGTTATACCAGGGGATTTGATAAGAGTGAATCATTGCGTGAATTCCCGATTCTTCTAATAATGATTTAATCGACATTGCCATAAATTCATTGTCCGGTTTATGTACCGATTTTAATGCCATAACTAATAATTATAAATTCGTTCACATCAAATGTCAATTATAAGAAGCGTATAGCGTATAGCATGGAGCGTAGAGTATTTTTAAAGTGAATCATACCTCTTTACCACAGAGCAAGCAGAGGACGCAGGGAGATTTTTCTCTGATGCCTCCCCGATAGGGGAGTCCCTTGCGGTTCCTAAGTCCATAAATCTTGACAATGCAAAAAAAGTGATGTATGATATTATGATTGTATTCGGATTTTTACGAAAGATTCTGTTATTTATTAGTAATGATACTAAAGTAGGAGAATTAATTGGAAATAAAGAAAAATATATTATTTATATCGATACTATTTCCTTTGATTAGTTTTATCTTTGCGGCAATTCCCAATAAATGTGGAACCCCCCAAGCACTTGAAGATTTTAGACGTGGTGTCAAGTTGGTCCGACCGACTATGCAGAAAAGTATATCTTCTACCCATTTTGTCATTCACTATGATACGTCTGGTACGCACGTAAGTTCCAATGCTTATGCGGAGTCGGTGAAAAAGTATGCTGAATATTCTTATTCAAAACAAATTGATTCTTTAGGATGGATCGCGCCACCGCCCGACGGTTCAAGTGGCGGTGATAGTCTTTACGACATATATGTTAGAAATTTATCAGCTGGAGCACTGGGTGTGACATATGCTGAATCTCCTTATACTTCACCTTATTCGGACGGTTATACCAGTTATATTTATGTTGATAAAGACATCGCATCAAGTTACGGTTGGGGAGTTCTTCAAGTTACGGTCGCGCACGAGTTCTCTCATTCATCTCAGATGCGCTATAGTGTGACTGACCAAACGTGGTGGATGGAGAATACTTCGACCTGGATGGAAGATGTCTGTTATGATAATGTTAATGATTATGTGGGTTATCTCAGTACAACACCAAATCCTTTAGATAGCACTCATTTGTCAATAACATGTTCGGAGAACCTTTATTGGTATGCGGGAGCAATCTGGGCAATGTTTTTATCCGAATATTATGATATTAATTGTCCAAGACGGGCATGGGAAAGAATCGGTTCGGTATCAGGGGATAATACCCTGTCTGGTGTCGATTATGCACTCAGCATTTATTATACATCGAGCCTCAATACCGCATTAAAGAAGTACGCAATTTGGCGATATTTTACTGGAACCCGTGCCGATGTGAGCAGCTATTTCGCCGAATCTAACCTTTGGCCTACTTCTTATGTTTTACGCACGCACACCGCATACCCAGCATCAGGCACCCAATCACCATACCCCGTGTCAGGTCCGGGTGGAACTAATTTCATAAGGTTTACTTCCGGCACAGGCGCATTAAACATAACATTCGACGGGCAAGATGGGTACACTTGGGGAGCGTTTGTGATTGGATATCGTGTTCCTTCTCCATCGGTTGAACAAGAAATAAGTCTTAATAGTTCAGGTTATGGTGCAACCAATATTTCCTGGAGCGGTAACAATCACATTGTATTGATTCCGGTTGTAACACAATGGACAAGTTCGGCAAATAATCTTACTTACAGTTATCAGGTACAACCAGCAATAGTTAAGGATGTCGGGGTAACCGCGATTGAAAATCCAATCGGGACAATTGACTCGACTGGTTCAGTTTTTCCAAGAGCAAGGGTTAAGAATTTCGGTTCAGATAGCGTAACCTTCCAAGTCACATTGAAAATCGGAGGTATTTATACGAACTCACGGCTGAAAAAATTGAATTCTGGTCAAGAAGATACGGTCAATTTTTCATCTTGGTCTTCTCCACGAGGAACGTGGGCAGCGCGCTGTTCAACCTATCTGGTCGGTGATGCGGTTAGCGGTAACGATACATTATCTAGCTCAGTTACAGTTAAAGTTAAAGATGTTGGTGTTACACAAATCAATACACCAAGTGATACTATCTATCGAGGGAGTCTTGCGCCAAGAGCAACCGTAAGAAATTACGGTACTGACCTGGCAGACTTTTACACTTTTTTCAAAATTTTTGATACGCTACAGGTTCGGGTATTTTTTGATTCTTCATTGGTTAGCACACTAAACTCTAATTCTTCAAGGACAGTAACATTTAATGAATTTAATTTTGAAGTCGGGCGTTACGGCTTACGATGCTCAACCGCGCTAATTAATGACGCTAAACCGATAAACAATGTGAAATTAGATTCAGTTCTAGTCAAGCATCTTCCACCTTGGGTATTAAAAGATAGTGTGCCTACAGGACCGAATAACCGTGCAGTTAAAAGCGGTAGCGCATTAGTTACTGGTCAGGCTAATAAGATTTATTCGTTTAAGGGTAACAATACAAAAGAATTTTTTGTCTATAACGTTTCAGGTGATTCGTGGTCAATTTTAGAATCCATACCATATAATCCGTTTGCCAAGAAAAAAGTATACAAAGGTGGTTCATTAGCCTATAATAAAAATTCCGTCCCGGATATGATTTATGCAACTAAAGGTAATAACACTTTAGAGTTCTGGGCTTATGGTGTTGAGTCGGATACCTGGATTGGGAAAACGTCGGTGCCATTTTCAACCATCCCAGCCAAGAAAGTTAAAGGCGGCGCATGTTTAGCATATTTGAAACGCGGAACACCCCAATATATCTATCTTTTAAAAGGTGGCACATTGGAATTCTACGCGTATCATTGCCAAGCCGATACGTGGATTAAGAGTTTAACCAGTGCACCCGCAGGCCATGATTTAAAATCATTTCGAGATGGAAGCTGCATTACTGCAGATGATGGAAATGATATATTGTATGTGCTGAAAGGTGGGGCTAAATATAATGAATTCTTTAGTTATGATGCAACGTCAAATACCTGGACCGAATTAGAAAGTATACCTAAATATAGCAGGCTAACCAATAAGAAAACAAAAATAAAAGATGGTGCTTCGTTATGTTATGACGGCGACAGTCTTGTCTATGCATTTAAAGGTGGAAATCGACAAGAATTTTGGATGTACAATATCAATCAAAATCGATGGCAAGAACTTGACACCCTACCAAAAGGAACTGGGGGAAAGAGAATCAGCGGTGGTGGTGCATTAGCATTTCAAGATGGGAAAATTTATGCGTTAAAAGGTAATAGAACATTAGAATTTTGGTGTTATGATCCGGCAATGTCAGAAATTCCATTGTCAAACGATAAATCTCAAATATCAAACGTTAGCGAAGTAAGTTTACCGATTCTTCAGGTGAAAAACTCAAAATCAGATAAAAGCGTCACGATTGTTACCACTACGCTTCGCGACCCATTGATTAACTTGAATGTCCTTAGAAAAAATATTAGCGATATGCGAAGCGATGGCGAAGCCACAATCCAACTTTACAACTCAGCTGGACGATTAATACAAACATTACAAACGAATAATGGTAAACTACGAATGACTAATGATAGATTGACATCTGGGGTTTATTATTTAATATATTGTATTGGTGATAATTCTGAAACAATTAAATTAATTGTCGAATAAATTTTGCATATTACTTTATAAGGAGTAACAATGAGTAAAATAATAGTATGTCTGTTATTAATTATTACAACAAGTTTTGCGATGAGCGAAGTTGTATCATTTAACAATAACTGGGGTAAAAACCAGCTGTTCAATATCTCGTCGGTTACAGATGCCGGTATTGAAGTTATTTTTAGTGTGCAACAGATGGTTGTTGAAGAAAATATTGTAGATGGTGTGTCGATGAAAACTTACGGTGTGCCAGGCATTTTTCTTCCTAATGACGAGGGCGCACCTAATCTTGCCGGCACCGGTCGTTATATTGCTATTCCCCAAGGAGCTACTGCTAAAGCAACGATTGTTAATGCACGAACCGAAATTTATAAAAATATTGAGGTTGCACCATCACCGAATATACCGTTAGAAAACGATGATTCACCGCTACGATATGTTAAGGATATGAATATTTATAGTAAAAATGGTTATTACCCAGAAACACCGGTTAAATTGTCAGAACTAATGCAGATACGCGGTGTTGATTGTGTAATTCTGGGGATTACACCGTTTCAATATAATCCAGTTACAAAAGAATTAATTGTTTATAAAGATTTAAGAATCAGAGTTGATTTTGTGGGTGGAAATGGTCATTTTGGCGATGACGCATTGCGTAACCCCTACTGGGAAACTTTATTACAAGGTAATCTCTTAAATTATAGTTCATTGCCACGGATTGATTTTTATGCCCCAGAGAGAATGGGTCGGGATGGATACGAATATATAATCATTGTACCAGATGACCCGATTTTTATCGCATGGGGTGATACGATTAAGAATTGGCGAAAATTACAAGGTATCTCGACCGATGTTTTTACGCTTACTGAAATTGGCGGTTCAACCACAACCGCAATCGAGAATTTTTTGAACACCGCGTATAATACTTGGAGTCCCCGTCCAGTCGCATTTCTGATTCTTTCCGATTATCCGTCAACCGGTGATGTGTATGGAGTTACTTCGCCGATTTGGAACTCTTATTGTGTATCGGATAATATCTATGCGGATGTTAATGGCGATGATTTGCCTGATATGTACTATGCTCGAATTTGTGCACAAACTTCATCTCAATTAAATACGATGATAAATAAATTTTTAAGTTATGAGCGTAATCCCTATACTTCAGCTAATTTTTACAACCAGCCAATTACCGCTACCGCATGGCAAACCGAGCGTTGGTTTCAATTGTGTGGCGAGGTAATTAGAGGTTTCTTAATGGATAATACGCATGGCGGACTTGGAAAAAATCCGAACCGACAGTGTGCAATATATTCTGGAACTCCAACTGTGGACGGCGCGTGGTCAACTGCATCTAATACTTCGACCGTTGTCAATTATTTCTATAATCGAGGTTGGTTGAGTTCTTTAACCAATCCTTATGATGCAACCTGGTGGTCAAATGGCTCAGCCGCAAATATCACAGCAGGGATAAATAGTGGCGCATTTTTGTTACAGCATCGCGACCATGGCGGAGAAACCGGCTGGGGCGAACCAGCGTACAGTAATTCCGACATAAATAATTTGACGAATAATCAGTATGTATTTGTTAACTCATCGAATTGTTTAACTGGTAAATATAATTGGACGAGTGAATGCTTTACGGAAAAGTTTCATCGCAGTCAATATGGCGCGTTAGGACTTAATGCAGCGAGTGAAGTGTCTTATTCATTCGTTAATGATGCGTATGTCTGGGGAATGTATGATTGTATGTGGCAGCAGTTCATGCTTGATTATCCGGCAGCGGATTTACCCGGACACAGTAATCTTAGACCGTGTATGGCGATGAACTATGGTAAATATTTTTTACAAGCGTCAAGTTGGCCTTACAATACTTCGGATAAGACAGTAACTTATCACTTATTCCATCATCATGGTGATGCATTTAATACTTTATATTCACAGATTCCGCAAAGTCTTACAGTAAGTCACAGTCCGACTCTTCAAGCTGGTCAGAATAGTTTTTCGGTAACCGCGAATGATAGTTCTGTTGTTGCTTTGACTGTAAATAATGAGATTATCGGTGTTGCGATGGGAACCGGCAGTGCGGTGTCAATACCAATCACTTCACAAGCAGCAGGTAATACTATGAAAGTTACGGTTACCAAAGCAAATTATTATCGTTATATGGTATCGGTACCGGTTGTTGCTGCTTCGACACCGTATATCGTGACCTGTAAAACAGTCGTATCGGATTCAAATGCAAATGGGCAAGTTAATCCGGGTGAATTGATAAATTATACGGTCTGGGCAAAGAATGCCGGTGGTGTTTCTGCGTCTGGCGTTTATGGTAAATTATCCGAGATCGACCCGTATATGACAATTCAGATTGATTCGAGTTGGTTCGGGAATATCGCCAGTGGTGATTCGGCTATATCGAATCCAAATTATCGGTTTAGGTTCGCAAATAATTGTCCGAATAACTATCTTGCAAATTTTACTGTAAAATTTCATGATATATATGATAGTACCTGGACATCAAATTTAAGTGTAACGGTTTATGCGCCGGATTTAACCTACCAGAGCGTTTCGGTAACCGGTGGAGATGGTAATGGAATTTTGAACCGTAATGAAACCGCAAACTTAATCGTGACGATAAAAAATAACGGTGGTGCAATCGCAAGCAATATTATCACCCGTTTAAGAACCAGTTCACCTTATATTACAATCAATGACTCATTAGCAAACTTTGGAACAATTAATCCAAATAATTCCGCCAATAATAATTCTGACCCGTATACTGTTACTGCCAGTTCTTCAACTCCGTCCGGTAGTAATGTTCAGTTTTTAATTATTGTGGTTTCCGGGATATATGTAGATACTTTGACATTTACCTTACCAGTTGAAATTTATCTGGAGAATTTTGAAGCGAGTAATGGTAGTTATGTTGCTAATCCGAGTTCAAGCGCTTGGGAGTGGGGTGTGCCGACATCTGGACCCAATAGCGCACATTCTGGCACAAAAGTCTGGGCAACTATACTTGCCGGAAATTATACAAACAATGCGGATTGGAAATTAACCAGTAAAGAGTTTGTCGCTGGTCAAAATAATCCTGTTTTAAAATTCTGGCACTGGTATAATATGGAAAAATCCAGTTATTATGCTGGTCGAGCATGGGATGGTGGCAATGTTAAGATATCTACCGATAGTGGTGTAACATTTAGTGTAATTAGACCAGTTGGTGGTTATGACGGAGTAGGGTACACAACAACCTATGGGATAGCAAATGAGTCATGCTATACGGGCCCGGATACATTCTGGCAGCAAGCCGAATTCATTTTACCCGTAAATAATGGTCAAAGGTTCTTTTTACGCTGGCATTTTGGCAGTGATGCTAATATAGCTTACCCTGGCTGGTATATTGATGATGTGAGCGGTTATGGTTTCGGTGTCTATGATATGGTCGAAATTAAAGATGTCGGAGTTGATGCGATAATTTATCCGATCGGCACACACCAGGTAAATACAGCTTTACAACCGATTGCACGGATAAAAAATTACGGAAACCGAACCCAGACTAGTTTTCCGGTTGTTTGTTCAATTGTCGGGAGTGGTGGTGCATTTAGGTATACAAATACTCAGTATATTGCATCACTGTCCGCCAGTGATACAATGCGAGTCAGTTTTATTGCCTGGACACCAACAATCCTTGAACCATGCACGGTAAAAATACGAACTAATCTTAGCGGTGACCAGAGCCCAGCAAATGACCGAAGGACTAACCCATTTACGGTTGTTGACTTTACTCCACCCGCAATTCCGAGTTTGGTTTTACCGACAAATGGTTTCGTAACTAATAACCAAACTCCACAATTTATCTGGCGTTCGGTTACGGATGGTGACACTTACAATCTCGTTGTTAATACCGGCAAGAGTGTAATCGATATTAGAACTCATGATACAACATATACGCCCAGCACAAATCTTACCGAAGGAAATTATCTATGGAAAATTAGAGCAAAAGATGCAGCGGGAAACTGGAGTAACTTTACAACCGAGCGGACTTTTACGATTGATATAACAGGACCTCTAGCCCCGGCATTGGTTTTACCAGCAAACAGTTCAACTATTTCGGACCCGACACCGACATTTTTCTGGAATTCAGTTGCGGATGCTGATTTGTATAATTTAACTGTAAATTCAGGGAAATCGGTAATTGATATTTCTACGACAGATACGAATTATACACCAGTTACTAATCTTGCTCAAGGCGATTATCTGTGGAAAGTCCGTGCTCAAGATGCGACCGGTAACTGGGGAGATTATTCAAGCGATTGGAATTTCACTTTATTAAATCTCAATCCAGGATGGTCAAGGAAATCCGACGACCCGGTCCCAACCAGGGTTCCAGGCAAGTATGTTAAAGATGGTGGTGCAATGGTTGCTGTGCCGTTAGCAACAGACGAAAATACCTCTCTTTACGCTTTCCGTGGTTATAAATCAAATGAATTCTATTTGTATGATGGCACAAGCTGGATAACAATGGAATCGATTCCTTTTGGCAGAAAACCGACTGACCCGTATGCGTATAATAAGAAAAAAGTCGGTAAAGGTGGCGCACTCTGTTTCGATGGTGTAAATACTATCTATGCGATCAAAGGTAATGGGACAAGGGAGTTCTGGGCATATGATATGACATCGAATGCCTGGACTTCGAAAGGTTTTGCTCCGCCAGAAAAAGGATTAAAAGGTGGAACTGGTATCGTATTCTATAATGGTAAAGTTTACCTGTTAGCTGGTGGCAGAAGAGCCGGTGAAACGAATTTCTTTGCTTATGATACAACGACACGAGTCTGGTCAACACTAAATAGAGCTCTTACTACAGATGGCAAGCTATATAAAGATGGTAGTTGCATCGTATTACTGTTAGACACGATTTATGCATTAAAAGGGAATGGCAGTGATAATTATTTCTATGCATATGATATAATCTCGAATAGTTGGTCAGCACGTCGTACTATGCCTTTAGTGCATCCTCGGATAAGTAAAAATAAGAAAGTAAAAGATGGTGCTGCGATGACGACTGACGGTAGTAAAATTTATGCGATTAAAGGCGGCGGTATTAATGAATTTTGGACCTATCAACCAGGAGCGAATAGTTGGACCGCATCTGATACGATACCGAGATTAAATGCGAAAAGTGTTCCTAAAACCGGCGCGGCGCTTGCTTATGGCGGACCAGAAATTTACTTATTAAAAGGTAATAATTCCACCGAGTTTTGGCAATATATTCCAACAACAGTTAATAGCATACAGCCTTTAGCAAGTAGCACGAATGGTGCAGTGCAAATTCTCAATTCTCAACCCTCACTGCAAACTACTAAGATTGATATTAAACCAAATCCTGTAACTGACCAGTCAAAGATTAATTTCAGTCTCGGTCATAATAGTAAAGTTAAAATAAGTCTTTATAATTGCATCGGACAAATAGTAAACACAATCTTAGACCAAGAATGTTCACAAGGTTCATATTCGCTACCATTAAGTTCGGAAGGTTTAACTGCAGGCACCTATCATATTAGATTTGAAACCGATGGCAATATAAAAACTATTAAGATTATAGTTAAATAGAAGAACCTCGAGACAGTAACGTTATAATTGCTGAGGGAATATTTATAAGATACTGTAATTGTTTAAGATAAGATAAGATAAGATATCAACCAAACCTTGACATATCCTCATAATAACGTTATAATATTTATGTAAAAATAATTAGTAGTTAAATTAATCCGTTATATCATTCTTAAGCAAATTTCCAAGTCCTTTTAAATATATTTTTTAAATTAAACTAATCGGTCGCATCGACCGTCGAGGTCGTGAGAGTGGATTTGGAGGAATAAATGAAAAACGGAAAGATATTTGTTATCGCAGTCATTATCACCTTATGTACTACGATGTTGTCAGCGCAGGATGTCGGTGTTGATACAATTCTTTTGCCGGGTGACATAATTTTAAGGGGTTACTTATCTCCACAAGCCCAAATAACTAATTATGGCGCTTCACAAGTTACTCTTTATGCTTTCTTCATGATTTATGACACACTCAACACGCAGGTTTATTTAGATTCCACTCGTATTAATAATATTAATTCTGGTAATTCACGGGATGTTAATTTTGAGTCGTTTCTTTTTAGTATTGGACGATATAATCTGAGGTGTTCAACCGGTTTAGCCGGTGATGTCAATCCTACTAACGATGTTAAGTTTGACTCGGTGATTGTGTTGTATACTCCGCCCTGGGTTTTGAAAGAAAGTGTTCCAGCTGGTCCATTACTTAAACCACTTAGAACCGGTGCGGCATTAACAGTTGGTCAAGGCGATAAAATCTACGCATTAAAAGGGAACAAAACAAGAGAGTTCTATTACTATGATATTAGCAGTGATACATGGGTGAGTCTGGAATCGATTCCGAATGATACGATGAGAGCAAAATATCCACATAAAGGAACAAGTTTGACATATAATAAAAATTCGAATCCTGATATAATTTATGCTACCAAAGGCAATAACACATTAGAATTTTGGGCTTACGATGTTGAGAATGATTCCTGGTTTCAAAAGCCAAATGTTCCAGTTGATTCACCCTTGGTCAGGAAAGTAAAGGGAGGTGCTAGTCTTACCTATTTGAAACAAGGACCTATGCAATATGTTTATCTGTTAAAAGGAAGCAATACGTTTGAGTTTTATGCGTATGATTGTATTGCCGATGTTTGGATAGAGACTATTATGCCAGCACCAGTCGGACCAGATTCGAAAAAGTTTAGAGATGGTAGTTGTATAACATCGGGTGGTGATAATATCCTATATGTTCTAAAAGGTGGCGGAAGATTCAACGAGTTTTATGGTTACGATGCGGTGAATGATACATGGCTAATACTAGAAAGTCTTCCTAGATATAGTACAGTAACAAGAAAAAATTCAAAAGTCAAAGATGGTGCATCGCTTACGTATGATGGCGATAGTTTGCTCTATGCATTCAAAGGTGGTAATCGGCAGGAATTCTGGATGTACAATCTTAATCAGCACGCATGGACAGAATTAGATTCGGTACCAGTTGGGACGCGAAGAAAGAAAGTCGGAAGTGGTTCAGGAATGGGATATGCAAGTAACCAAATCTTTCTTCTCAAAGGCAACAAAACGCCTGAATTCTGGTGTTATACGCCAGGTATTTCAGATGTTGCAGATTATGTTAAACATCTATACAATACAATGACACAAAGCGGAAATTCTTTAGCAATAACCCCAAAAACATTAATAACAATTACACCCAATCCGATAACAGAACGGTCAGTGATTTCATTGAGTCTTACCTATGAGAAAGCAGTTAAGATCAATCTCTACAATTGTATTGGTCAAATTGTATCAGTGATCGCGGATGGCAAATATGAACGAGGTTCGCACTCATTTCCGATTAATGGCCACAATTTAGTATCAGGTGTCTATATGTTAAGATGTGATATCGAAAACAACACTCAGACGATAAAGCTGATTGTAAAGTAAATAAAACGCTCTACGTTTGACAAGAAATTTTCCGTTAGGCGTAGAGCGTTAATTTTTTATTGGTTTAAAATCCCCGCACCTGAACTTCCGCGATATATTTTTTTAATGGCAGGATAAATTTTTCGATATCTTCTTTCGTGAATGGTTTTTTGTTTCGATACCGCGCGAGACGGGTATTTTTTGGAGCGAACTGCTGTATCGCATATTTTTTTACCGGGGCGATTTTCTTAGCAATTTCGATTAAATCTTCCGGCTCGACAATCCCAGGCACCATGGTGGTCCGGAACTCGTAATCAGTACCGCATTCTTTGAGTAACCTAATGGTCCGTTCTAAAACAATAAACCAGACCTCCCGGCCCGCTGCTTTATAATATCTTTTGTCCAGGACTGCCTTAATATCCATTGCCGCGTAATCGACTAATCCCAGCTCAATCGCTTCTTTCAACGGATAGGGGAAACTGCCATTCGTATCAACCTTAGTTTTAAATCCCAGCTCTTTCAGCTTGATCAGTAACCCGAAAATTTCCGGATGCATCATCGGCTCACCGCCGGTTACAACAACGCCATCAATCCATTTCCGCTTTTTTACGAGTTTCTTCTTGATCGTATCCCATTCTAATTCTTTGAGCTCTTTTGCTTCTTTAACCAAAGGATAGTTTTGGCAAAATGGGCACTTGAAATTACAACCGCCCAGGAAGATTACCGATGCGACCTTTTTGTCCCAGTCAACTAATGAAGTTTCAATAAAACCGAGAATTTTCATAACAAATTAAGCCACGGATTAAACTTGTTGAATTTGATGCGAAATTCGTAATTTAAAATTATAAATTCAAGCTAGATTTATCAGAAGCTCGGTTCTGAGTAAGCAGTTCGTTCAGTTCCGCAAAAATCGGAGCCGATTTTACCCAACGTTTAATTTCCGCTTGTTCTTTCATCAGGATAACGGTAGGTATGTCCGGAACACTTAAGTAAGCACTTTCGGCTAACCCATCAACTGAATCGACATCAAAATATTCAATCGGAATCGGTGTATGTTTATCGGAGAAATATTGAAGTTTTTCTTTTATTGACTTACATACTTCACAAGTTTCTCGACCAAATAATAATAGTTTCATAACTCATAATATAATTAATTTTTTTTTGTGTCAAGATTAAAGAATTTTATTTTACTTCATTCAATATCTAAATTAGTTCGATTTCATAAGGCATGCCCGGCACATGGCTAGGGTATGCTACGGTCAAACTACCCCTTCATGGAAGGGCATATGCCGGACGGGGGTTAAAGATCATATTAAAATAGATATAAAAGACCATAACTATCTTAATAATTAAAGATTTAGCCTGATTAGAAATAAAAAATGTCATAAAAATAGCAGTAAATATAAGATTAAATCATCGGTCAGATATTTGATTAGGGTTTCGAATAGGATTAGAAAAAGATATCGGAGTAGACCATTCGAAAAAAATGTGATTAAATGATAATTTAGTCAGTTGCAAACGGTAAAGTGGAAGCGTAACTTTAATTTAAGGGTTACACTGCTGCAGCCAATTTCTAACAGGGTTGACTTTCGAAAAAATTTTTGATAGAATAAAAAAGTAATTTACATAATTTTTAATCATCTATGAAAATCACATTTTTAGCACATGCGTCATTTTTAATCGTAACAAAAAATGGAACGAAAATTATAACTGACCCGTACAAGGCGCAATGTTTTGGCGGTGCATTAGGATATAGACCGATTAAAGAATCAGCCGACATTGTCTTAATAAGTCATGAACACGACGACCATAACGGAATTTCCGATATATTAGGAAAACCACAAGTTATAAAAGGTGCCGGAAATTGGACAATCCAAGGCATTAAGATTTTTGGCATCAGTACCTATCATGATACTCAAAAAGGTGTGGCACGCGGTCAAAATATTATCTATATCATCGAAGCGGATGGTTTGAGAATCGCTCACCTTGGTGATTTGGGACATGCTCTGAGTAAAGAACAAATTGCGCAAATTGGCCCAATTGATATTCTCTTATCGCCGGTCGGCGGTCATTTCACAATCGACCCCAAAATAGCATCGGAAATTTTCATAACTCTAAATCCAAGAATTATGATACCGATGCATTACAAAACCCGGGTACTAAATTTTCCGATTGTTACGGTAGAAGAGTTTTTAAAAGATAAGAAAGATGTAAAAAAAATTAATAATTCTGAAATAGAAATTAGTAAAGAGTCTTTGCCGAAAATACCTGAAATATGGGTGTTGAAAATGGCGAAAGAGTAGGAAGGAGAAACCTTGAAAGAGATTAAATATCAATCAATAGTCGATTCAGTAGCAAAACTGTGTATCGATGCGAACTGTTTGATTGGTGATGATGTTGTCAATGCATTTAAATCAGGATTGGAAATTGAAGAATCACCAACCGGGAAAGATATATTAAACCAGCTCATGGAAAACGTTGAAATATCTAAAAACGAAATGATTCCGGCGTGTCAGGATACTGGAACAGCAGTCGTATTTTTACAAGTTGGCTCAGGTGTTAAGGTTGCCGGAGGAGAACTGTTTGATGCGATTAATGCCGGTGTGTCGAAAGGTTATAAAGAGGGATATTTGAGAAAGTCAATCGTAGCCGACCCGTTGCGTCGTAAAAATACCAGTGATAATACTCCCGCATTTATTCATACTGAAATCGTGCCGGGCGATTCGCTAAAAATTACCGTCGCACCAAAAGGCGGGGGCAGTGAAAATATGTCGGAAGTGAAAATGCTCACACCCGCAGCAGGCTGGGAAGGGATTAAAAAGTTTGTGGTTGACCGGGTAATGCGTTCCAAAGCTAATCCTTGCCCACCAATCATAGTTGGTGTAGGTATTGGCGGCAACTTTGAAAAAGTTGCTTATTTAGCTAAAAAAGCGCTTTTACGTGATATCGGCTCGATTCATCCTGACCCATTCTATCAAGAGAAAGAAAAAGAACTTTTAGAAGAGATTAATAAGACTGGTATCGGACCACAAGGTTTTGGTGGTCGAGTGACTGCGCTTGCGGTATTTATCGAAGCTTATCCATGTCATATTGCGAGTATGCCAACTGCGGTGAATATTAATTGTCATGCAGCAAGGCATAAAACTGCTACTTTATAGAAAGAGGAAAACATGAAAAAGATTACAACACCTTTAACTGATTCAGCAGTAAAAGATTTAAAAACCGGCGACTCGGTTTTAATTACCGGGATAATTTATACCGGTCGTGATGCCGCACACAAACGCCTGGTTGATGCGCTTAATGCAAAACAACCGTTACCAGTTGACCTAAAAGGACAGATTATCTATTATGTCGGACCGGCACCAGCGAAACCTGGTTATCCAATCGGACCGGCTGGTCCAACTACATCAGAACGGATGGACCCGTATACACCACCTCTTCTTCAATATGGGATGAAAGGGATGATTGGAAAAGGAAACCGGACACCGGATGTGATTGACGCTTTGAAAAAATATACTGGCGTGTATTTTGCAGCGGTCGGTGGCGCGGCTGCTCTGATTGCCAAACGAATTAAGAAATGCGAAACCGTCGCCTATGATGATTTAGGTCCGGAAGCGATTATGAAATTGACGGTGGAAGATTTTCCTGTGGTTGTGGTTAATGATTGTTATGGCAATGACCTGTATGAAGAAGGTATGAAAAAGTATCGGAAAGTATAATATGGCACAATTAGCAACGATTTATATCATGGGCAAGGAGTACAAAGTACCCAACAGTTTAACTATTCTTCAGGCAATCGAAGCTTCGGGTTTTCTTTTTGTCCGCAGCTGTGGTTGCCGTGGCGGTTTCTGTGGTGCTTGCAGTACGGTGTATCGAACAAAAGATTCTTATAAACTAAAAGTTGCGCTCGCCTGTCAGACTAAGATTGAAGACGGGATGTATTTAGCCCAGATACCGTTTTACCCGGGCAATAAAGCGGTCCATAATTTAAGTCAGATAAAACCAACGACGGAGACGCTGTGTGCTCTTTATCCTGAGATTATGCGTTGCATCTCTTGTGGTAGTTGTACTAAAGTTTGCCCGCAGGATATTAAAGTGATGGATTATGTTAATGCAGCGATTCGAGGTGATTATGCAAAAATTGCCGCGTTGTCATTTGACTGTATTATGTGTGGCTTGTGTGCAACCCGATGTCCAGCGGAAATTGTTCAATATAACGTAGCACTGGTTGCACGACGAATTTATGGTGCCCACGTAATGAAGAAAGCTCAGCATGTCAATAAACGACTCGATCAGATGAAAGAAAATCAGTTTGCCAGCGAAATCGAAGAATTAATGAAAAATTCAGCTGACCAGTTAAAAGAACGATATACAAAAAGAGACATGGAGAAATAATGTATCCCAAAGAATTTCAAGAATCGATTAAAAAGGTTGAAGCAACTCGTCAAGCAAGGTCAACTCAGCAATTCCCAATGCTTAGCTTAGCGGACCGCACCGCATTATTAGAAGCATATCATCCAGATTATAAAAAAGGGACAATGCGCGAGATTTCAATCGGTGTGAATAAAGGCGATAAGACGCCGCATGAATTTGCTAACCTGTTCGAAGCTTATTCACAAATCAATCCGAATGATTTTTCTGTGCCAGCTCCTAAATATGAAGCCGATATCTTGGTAATCGGTGGCGGAGGTGCCGGGGTTGCGGCAGCAATCGTAGCTAAACAAGCAAAAGCGAATGTTTTTCTGGTAACAAAACTGCGTGTCGCCGATGCGAATACAACAATGGCACAGGGAGGCATCCAAGCAGCGGATAAAGAGAACGATTCACCAGCGATTCATTATCTTGATGTGGTAGGAGGAGGCGGTTTTAAAAACATTCCGGAATTAGTTAGAGCATTGGTTTCAGACGGTCCAGAGGTTATACGCTGGCTGGAGGAGTTGGGTGTGATATTTGATAAAGCTTCAGACGGCACAATGCTCTCGATTCACGGCGGGGGTACTTCACGTAAGAGAATGCACCCGTGTCGCGACTACACCGGCGCAGAACTCATGCGTTGTCTTAAGGACGAATTTTTAGACCAGAAGATTAAATATTTAGAATATACCGGAGCATTAGAACTTCTTATTGATAAAAATGGTAATTGTGTTGGTGCGATTTTGGTAAATATGGAAAATGGTGAAATATTTACGGTTAAAGCAAAGACAACAATTCTTGCAACGGGCGGTGCAGGACAATTGCATATTCAAGGATTCCCGACTTCCAATCACTACGGAGCAACCGCGGATGGTTTAGTACTTGGATATCGTGCTGGCGCTAAGCTTGCTTTCTTAGATACTATCCAATACCATCCAACCGGGGTTGGATATCCAGAACAAATATTAGGTCAGTTAATTACGGAAAAAGTCCGTGGGGTTGGCGCGCAATTAGTTAATGTCGATGGCGAAAGATTCATCTATGATCTTGAAACCAGGGATGTTGTTTCTTCAGCGATAATTCGAGAAGTCCAGGACAGAAAAAAAGGGATAATGTCAGTAACCACCGGTGGTGTATGGCTTGATACTCCGTTAATCGAAATGAAATCTGGTTCAGGGACAATTTTAAAACAACTACCAGCTATGTATCGACAGTTTATTAAATTTGGTATCGATATGACAAAGGAACCGGTAGTAACTTATCCAACTCAACATTATCAGAACGGCGGAATTTTGTGCAATGAATATGGCGAGACAAATATACCTGCACTTTATGCTGCAGGTGAAGTTACTGGTGGCGTACATGGACGAAATCGTCTGATGGGTAATTCACTTCTTGATATTTTGGTCTTCGGTCGTCGGGCCGGAAGACATGCAGCGGAGAAAGCGTCGAAAACAACTGAAGTGAAAGATGGTACAATCGAGCATGTTATGAAATATCACCAGGAACTGGGAAAAGCTGGCATTTCTAAAGAACGTAAATCACCGATGCTTCTGCCGGATTATCGCCCGAAAGAATTTCAGGACCGGTTTTACTTTTTATCTCATCTAAAAGAATGATTTAAAACAAGAACACAACATGGAAATTGAGTTTTCAAAATTAAAAGACTTCCGACCGCGGATTAGTTTGCGACCACTAAGATTTACCGACGCGGTTGATATCCACAAAAACGTAAAAAATCGCTCGATTGTTCGTTATACGGTTCATATTCCCCATCCGTATCGTTTAAGCGATGCTCGAGCATTTATTAAAAACAGTATCAAGGCAAAAAAAGATAAAACTGCTTACGTGTTTGGTATTGTACTTAAACAAACGAAGAAGATAATCGGAGTGGTTTCTTTATCGAAGGTTGATAAGAAGAATAAGAATTGCGAATTGGGTTACTGGTTAGGTAAGAAATATTGGAACCAAGGTATTATGACTCTAGCAGCTAAAATGGCATTAGAGTATGCTTTTAATAAACTGAATATGCACCGCGTCTATGCACGAACGTTTGCCAGTAATTCAGGTTCTTTACGGGTATTGGAAAAGAATAATTTCATGTTAGAAGGTATTAATTATGAGATTTACTGGCGTAATAATTACTGGCATAATCTTTTCTCATACGGTTTACTGAAAGATGATTATAATAAGAAATTAAATATTGACAGATAAAAAAAATACGAGTAACATAATTGATAAAATAATTATAGAAAGGAGGCATTAATGAAAAATGCTACAAAACTTATCGGCATCTTAATGAGTGTAATGTTACTTTTGAGTATTGTGGGATGTCCGAAAAAAGCTGTGAAGCCAGGAGAGCCGATTCCGCCGCCACCAATACCAGAGGGATCTATTGAACCTACTCCAACTCCACTTATGCCTGAACTTACGCTGCAAACAATTTATTTTGATTTCGATAAATCTGATATCAGAACGGCTGATGCAGAAATTTTAAAAGCCAATGCGCAAGTGTTAAATGATAACCCAATGGTAAATATTACGATTGAAGGGTATTGTGATCCAATGGGTACGTCTGAATATAATATGGCGTTAGGCTGGCGACGCGCCACATCCGCACAGAGTTATCTCGCTAAATTAGGCGTTGATAAAGTCAGACTGAGCACAATTAGCTATGGCGAAGAAAAACTGGTTACAGAGAATCAGGATGAATATTGGAAAGACCGGCGCTGCGAATTTGTAAAAAAATAAATATAACTTTTGATAACAACAGCAGATAGTAATATGAAATTACGACAAATTATCTACATTGTCATTGCCGCAAGTTTTATAATACTATCTGCTACGTTTTTCACCGGATGTAGCACAACTTGGAGCTGGGTAAGGCGTGGCACGAAAGTTGATAGCTTAGAAATGACGGTACGTCGAGTTGACAGTTTATCCAAAGCTCAGAATAAACTACTGACTGAATTAAATGCGGATTTGTTAACTGAAATTGAAAACATTCGACAAGATTTAGCGCAGCTTTCCGCAAAAATTGAAGATAATCAAACCGGGCTATCACGGGTTTATCAGAAATTCGAGACATCCCGCACCGAACCGGGACGGAGCGATACAACAAAAATTCAGACACAAATTGATCCAGACGAACTTTATAATACCGCTTATTTGGACTTCACCCGCGGCAACTACGATTTAGCAATTGATGGATTCAAACGCTATCTTCAGTATTTTCCAAATACGGAACTATCGGATAATGCACAATATTGGATTGGGGAGTGCTTCTACTCGAAAAAACTTTTTCCGGATGCGGTTTTAGAATTTGGAAAAGTAATTGCCAATTACCCAGATGGTAATAAGATTGTTTCAGCGACCTATAAAATCGGACTTGCGTATGAATCGATGAATGAAATAAACAAGGCTAAAGAATATTATAAGAAAGTTTTTGATAATTACCCCAATACCCCCGAAGCTAAATTAGCTCGGGAGCGTTACAATTCACTTCCCTAATGGAACCATTTGTTCCACCAACTAGTACCGGTTTCTGGCAAGTTCTTTGGGGACTGGGACTTTTTGCTAAAATTGATGTTTTAATTCTTATTATCTTTTCAATTATTACATGGGCAATTATAATAAACAAACTTATTCGGTTCCGAAGACTCAAAAATAATAATCGATTTTTGTACGGTCTTTTTAAAGATCGTACATCGGTTGTAGAATTCATTAATGTTGCTTCGGAATACCCAGCTTGTCTTTTATCAAAATTAGTTCTTGCCGGAGTAGAAGAATGGAGAAGAATCATTAAACCTAACCCACAGACAAAATCCGAAAACGCACACGCTCCTTTGAACCAACTTAATATGAAACCTTCGGACATAACACAACTATTACCCAATATTACGGATTCATTAGCCAGTACCGCTTCAGTAGAAGTTGAGCGGCTTGAGCAAAATTTGGCATTCTTGGCGATTGCGAGTACGGCTAGTCCATTTTTAGGACTTTTAGGTACGGTATGGGGGATTCTTGAATCATTTTTGGGTGTTCGACATATCCCAGTTGTTACTCTGCAAATAATTGCACCAGGAATTTCAGATGCTTTAGTTACGACCGTCGCCGGTTTGTTAGTCGCAATCCCAGCGGTAATTGCTTATAATTACTATGTCGGACAAGTGAAAAATTTTGCGAATGAAATGGACCGGTGGTCACTAGATATTGTCAGTGACTTTAGAAAAATATCAGTAAATCGTTAAGTGAATAATAATCGAGTAACGATTATTAGTTATGGATAAATATGAATGGACGTAAAATCGGAACTGGCCCACAATTAAAATTCCTGGCCGATATAAATCTTACTTCATTAGCTGATGTCAGTATTACTTTAATGATAATTTTTATGATTGCAGGTATTAGTGTCTCTCTGACGCGGGCTGGTATTCCCGTATCAGTTCCGCGCAGTTCAGCCGCAGTTCCTCAGCGAAGCGAAGGCGTCTCCGTAACGGTTGATAAAAATGGTAAAATCTATATTGAAGATAAGCTAACAAGTGTAAATGAGTTCAGTTCAGTTTTGATGCAAACACTTTCACGAAAGACAACGAATCAAGTTTATTTAATCGCCGATGAAACCGTAAATTATGGTCTCGTTATTAATGTAATTAGTAAAATTCGAGAAGTTGGTATTGAGAATGTTGGTTTAGTGGCAACACCACAATCTGTCCAAAAAACAAAACTCGAAAAGCCGAAATAATATTTATAATATTTAATAGTATTTATATAGTAATGTTGTATAATTTTTATAATTTGAAGTAAAAATATGAAAAAAGAGTTACTGTTTTCGTTTGTTGGGCACTTCGCGATATTTTTAATATTATTCGGGTTTTCTCGACCACACAGTCGGAATAAAGCTTACCCGGCGGAGGTTTTTACAGTTTCGGTGGTCAGTCTTGAACCGAGTTCACCAATTAGTACCTCAGGAACTGCAGTTTCATTTGTTGATAAGAAACCATCTAAAATAAAGCCCAAAGAACCAAAAACTACAACAAAGTCGACACAAAAAATGAGCGGTACTGATAAAGGGAGCGGTTTAGGTTTGAAAGGACTTAAAATTGGTGGCAGCAAAGGCGGCAGGTATTCTTATTATATCGAGGCGATTCTAAAGAAAATTGGCACTAATTGGGTGAATCCATTAGAAGGATCAGGGATTAAATTCTCGACAACTATTTATTTTATTATTGAAAAAGACGGACGGATAACTAGTGTTAAAATTGAAAAAGGCTCGGGTAACGATTTGTATGACCGGTCTGCTGAACGAGCTGTAATTGTTACTCGAATGCTACCGCCGCTGGCCGGTGAATTTGCTAAAGAGGAATCATTACGACTCCATTTAGAATTTGAATATAAACCATGATAAGAATTATCAATTATCAATTTTCAATTATCAAATGAAAACCGAATTTGTTCATCTTCACAACCACACCGAATACAGTTTATTAGATGGGGCGCTGAAGATATCCAAATTGGTAAGACAGGCCGCCCGATTTAAAATGCCGGCATTGGCGATTACCGACCACGGAAATCTTTTTGGAGCAATTGAATTCTACAAGGCTTGCAATGAAGTAGGCGTAAATCCAATCATTGGTGCGGAAGTATATATCGCGACCGGTTCAAGAAAAGACCGTGTTTTATCGAGGGATATTCAAGAAGCAAATTTTCACCTGACGTTACTGTGTAAAGATTTTATCGGGTATCAAAACATAATTAAACTCATTTCAGCCGCCTATTTGGAGGGTTTCTATTATCGTCCTAGGATTGATAAAGAAATTTTATCGAAACATAGCCGGGGGTTGATCGGACTTTCCGGTTGCCTTAAAGGTGAAATCAACTACCATTTAATACGTGGCGATGCCGATAAGGCTCGTGAAATCTTAGGGACATATCAGGATATTTTTGGCCGTGATGATTTCTATTTAGAATTGATGAGGCACGGTGTAGTAGAAAACGAGAAGTCAATTAGCGGTCTTTTAGAACTTTCCTCGGAAATGGGCGCAAAAGTGATTGCTACTAATGACTGTCATTATTTAGAAGCCGGCGATACAAAAGCTCATGATGCACTAGTCTGTATCCAGACCGGGAAAAAGATTAACGAAACTAAACGACTTAAGTTTGAAAGTACCGAGATTTACTTTAAATCGAGCGAAGCGATGGCACGACTTTTCTCAGATATTCCCGAGTCGATTGTAAACACCAATGAAGTCGCCGGTAAATGCCGTTTGCTTTTAGAAGTTGAAGGTAAGCAATTTCATTTGCCCGCATTCCCGATTCCCGATACGGAAGTGAACCGAAGTGATTTTGAATATCTGAATAAACTCACCCACCGCGGTCTTAAAGAACGATACACCGAAATCAATCAGGAAATCGAAGAGCGACTGAAACACGAGTTAAGGATTATCGGACGCATGGGTTTTGCCGGTTATTTCTTAATTGTTAAGGACATTATCGATTTCGCTAAGTCAAGAAATATCCCAGTCGGACCCGGGCGCGGTTCGGCGGTTTCGAGTTTAGTCTTATATACGTTAGGTATTACCGATATTGATCCGTTACGTTATGGATTAATTTTCGAGCGGTTCTTAAATCCGGAGCGCATTACACTGCCGGATATTGATATCGATTTTGCTGACTGTAGCCGGGGTGAGATTATCGATTATATCCGCGAGAGATATGGTAAAGATTCGGTGGCACAGATTATTACTTTTGGAACGATGGCATCACGAGCAGTGGTTCGTGATGTCGGACGAGTATTGGATATACCTTATGGTGAGGTTGACCGCATAGCAAAATTAATACCGTTCGGTATGGAAATCGGTCGGGCGATCGCGACGACGAAAGATTTAAAAGATTTAATCGAGAGTTCTCCTAAGTATAAGGAACTTTTAGAAATTGCCGAGAAATTAGAAGGATTGGCGCGGCATGCCTCGATTCATGCTTCCGGTGTTGTGATTGCACCAAAACCGCTTTTGGAATTCGTGCCGCTATACCGATCGGCCGACAATGAAATCTGTACTCAGTATGATATGAATGCGCTGGCGGATGTCGGGCTTTTGAAGATGGATATTCTTGGACTCCGGACTTTAACCGTGATTGATGAGACATTTAAGATTTGCGAGAAAGAAGGCAAGGCACTTGACCAAAAAGAGATTCCTTATGACGATAAAAAGACGTACGAGCTATTACAAAAAGCGGAAACGACCGGTCTTTTTCAAATCGAAAGTCAGGGCATGCGGGATATTCTGCGCAAGTCAAAACCGGACAAATTAGAAGATATTTGTGCGGTCATTGCCTTGTATCGTCCAGGGCCGATGGCTAAGGTTGATGAATTTGTTAATAGAAAACTGGGGCTCTCAAAAATAAAATATTTTCATTCATCAATTGAACCGATGCTAAAAGAAACCTACGGAATTATTGTTTATCAGGAACAAGTTATGCAGATAGCATCGGCAATTGCCGGATTTACACCTTCCCAGTACGACCGGTTACGAAAAGCGATGGGTAAGAAGATTGCCGAAGAGATGGAGGCGATGCGGGAGAGTTTTATCGAGGGGGCGAAATCACATCATTTCACTCAAAAACATGCGGAAGAGATTTTCGACGAAATCGCACCATTTGCCGGCTACGGGTTTAACAAGTCACACTCAATTGGCTATGCGCACTTATCTTATCTTACCGCTTATCTAAAAGCGAATTATCCGGTTGAATATATGACTGCGCTCTTAACCAGTGAAATCAGTGATTCGGATGAGCTGAATATATTGGTTAAAGATTGCCGTAAAATCGGTGTTGATGTGCTTCCACCCGATGTCAATTACAGTAATTATAAATTCACTATCGAAGATAATAAAATCCGCTACGGATTGGGTGGAATAAAACATTTAGGGCAAAAGACCTGCGAAGCGATTACCAATGAACGAGAAAACGGTCCGTATATCCATTTCCAAGACTTCCTAAAGCGGACTCGGAAAGATTCAAATCGCAAAGCATACGAAGCGCTGATTAAAGCTGGTGCTCTTGATTCGATTGATAAGAACCGTACGTACTTGCTGTCTGTCTTAGAAAACGAATTAGAGAAGCTCGGTTCAGAACGGCTCCAATACTTAGAGCGTCAGAATTCACTTTTCGGACCCGATACGGGTGCATTCCTTGGTTCCTTTCAAAAATCAGACGATAACGGAATAATATCGAATGGAGTAAATAAGGTGTCAACCACCAAGGATGATATCATAAATTATGAAAAAGAAGCGTATGGATTTTATTTCTCCTGTCATCCTTTAGATAATTTCGAGACCGAGTTCAATGTGCTGGGCTTAGTTCACGTTAATCGATTAGGTAGTATCCTCGAAAAACAAAACAATAATTCTAAGATAAGAAATATAGTCCATCTTGGTGGAGTGGTTTTAAATCGGACTCAGAAAAAAGACCGTAAAGGTCAGGATTATGCGATATTTAACTTAGAAGATTTTACTGGTATCACAGAAATCATAGTATTTAGCGATGTCTATTCTAAAAGCAAGCAATTTCTAAGACCGGACTTGCCGGTTATTGTGAAAGGTAGAATCAGTTCCCGGGATGAAGCAAAGACGCAAATTGAAGCTAAAGATATTATTCCATTCACGGAATGGCAAAATTATTTTGACAGTCTGAACATTTTTATAAAAGCAGAAAATTTTAACAAAGAGAATGTTCAGCCGGTTAAAGATATTTTAGAAAGATATGTCGGTGCAAAATCAGTCTTCTTCCGCGTAAAAAATCCGCCCGAGCCGGATATGGTTTATCGTCAGGGGGAACCAGGCGTAAGTTTTAGTAAAGAACTGATTCAAGATTTAATCAATCTTTTAGGTTCAAACGCAGTTAAAATCATCCGCAATGAAAGAGTTCAATACTAATTCTGTATTCAATGTATTTTTCCGAGTAGTATGCGCGGTTGCCGATCCCAATCTTTATTCCAATCCCTGCTTAAAGTTTTTACTCGCTCCGTGCGATATTCTCTGCCCCGATATTTATTCGCATTTTTAATACAAGATCTTCTAAAATCTTCGCTACCTATTCTACTATATTCTTTATGATGATTTCTGCGATATTTTTTATGACATTCTACGTTTCGAATTCTGCGTTGTTTTTTACTCCACAACTTACCCCATTGGGTACACTATACCCTTACTTTAAGTGAATTTTGAGTTAAAAATGTGGAATTTATAAAGTTAAATTAGAAAACTGCTTAAAATTTAGTTATATTCTGAATATAACTTTTTAGATGATAAAAAAGCAATTTTTATTTTATCAATCAGGCAAGATTGTCATTCTTCTAGAAGTGATTAGTTCTGTTCAACGTACTTCGTTATCAAACGTAATAATAAAAAAATCGGAGGCGCTGCATATTTATTTAAAAGGTAAACTGTTATGGTTAGTCGGTCTATATAGTAACTACATTAGTCGGTCTATATCTTGACAATGCGAAAATAATGGGTATCATATTATTTAATTTTTAAACCTTATTTGGAGAGGAAAATATGAAAAAGATTTTCTTTTTAGTTACAATTTTAACGTTAACTTTTATTTTTGTTGGGTGTCCAAGTGGGCAAAAGCCGTTGCCACCAGTTGTTAGTGGACCTTTAGTAGTTATGCCTGGTATTGCGGATACATTTTCTGCAGTCAGTACTGACCCAGATGGCGATAATATCAAATATCAATTTGATTGGGGCAATGGAGAAATTAGTGAATGGAGTACGCTATTGGCGAGCGGAAGCGTATATAAAGTAGTACATACTTATACTAACAAAGGTATTTATTCCGTAAAAGCAAAAGCGAGAGACCAAAAAGGTAAAACTTCGGAATGGTCGAATCTTTTAAGTGTAGCTTGTGGTTTAGGAATTCTCCGTTGGACTTTTACATGTCCTGACCAAGAGGATTTTAATTCCACTCCAGCGATTGATAATCAGGATAATATTTATGCAGGATGTTATGCCGGACACATTCATTCAGTAAATGCTAATGGCCAGGTACGTTGGCAATATGATAATGGTACTGCCTATGAATTCGACGCTTCGCCGGCAATCGCACCAAATGGAAATATTTATGCTTGCGACGGCAACGGAGTAGTTCATTGTATAAATCCTAATAATGGAAGTCAGATTTGGTCAAGGACGGTTGGCTATGCAATAGTCGCGACACCGGCAGTCGGTGCAAACAACGAAGTTTATGTGAATTCAGACGATGGTTTTCTTTATGCGATTAATGCACAAGGTCAGGAATTATGGCATCAGTCAGCAGGTGGAGTATCGTTATCGTCACCAGCAATTGACGCAAACAAAAATATTTATGTTGGTTCAGATGATGGTCATTTATATTCTTACGATAGTTTAGGAAATTTACGTTGGCGATACTATGTCGGGGACGAAATAAGTTCTTCGCCAGCAATTATGCCCAACGGTAAAATTTGTTTTGGTGCAAATGATGGTTATTTTTATATTCTTAATCCAGATAGCACATTGTATCACGCAGAAAACCTGATAGATGAAATATCCACATCACCGGTTATTGGTACCGACAGTGCGATTTATATAACAACAGAAGGAGGTAAGTTAGTCAGACTTGATCCAGACGGAAATTACGATTGGGACTTTCCGACAGAAGGTGACTATACTTCCAGCCCAGCAGTTGTAAGGTACTCAGGAATAAGCGGTGATATAATTTATTTTAAAGTGAATTTGGTGAATAAAAGACAATCGGACGTCGATTCTTTATACATGATAAAATCAGATGGCACAAGATTTGCCGCGGCTTCAATTTTTCCGGTTGGGGGCTTGCCTGATCCGGAAATAGTGTCATCCCCGACCGTGGGAAATGATGGGACAATTTATATTGGCGGAGGTGTTGATTTCGATTCTGAACAAGGCGGACTTTTTGCTTTGTCCGGTCGAGGAACCGTTGCAAGTTCCAGCTGGCCTTTGTTTAGACATGACACCAAGAATACAGGAAGAGTTCAGTAATGACAAAAGGAAGTAATAGACTACAAATAGAAAATTTAAAAGCAGTTCAGGCAATGCCTGACTTTCCCGCCATCGAGAGAAAATTTCTCGAGTTCTGGAAAGAAAGAAAAACGTTTGATAAGCTAAGAGTAAAAAATAAGGGCAACCAAAAGTATTCGTTCTTAGACGGACCGATTACGGCTAATAATCGGATGGGCGTGCATCATGCCTGGGGCAGAACTTATAAAGATTTGTTTCAACGCTATAAAGCGATGCTTGGCTATGACCAACGCTACCAAAATGGTTTTGATTGTCAAGGGTTGTGGGTCGAGGTCGAAGTAGAGCGTGAATTGGGTTTCAGTTCCAAGCGTGACATTGAGAATTATGGTATTGATAACTTTGTAAATAAATGTAAAGAACGGGTTATAAAATATTCGGCGATTCAGACTCAACAATCAATCCGACTTGGACAATGGATGGATTGGGATAATTCTTATTACACAATGTCGGATGAGAATAATTATACAATCTGGCATTTCTTAAAGAAATGTTCTGAACAAGAGTGGGTTTATAAAGGTCACGATGTGATGCCGTGGTGTCCGAGATGCGGAACCGCGTTGTCCGAACACGAAATTGTGACCGAAGGATATAAAGAACTTACCCATCCAGCGGTATATCTTAAACTTCCAATCAAAGGCCGAAACCGAGAATATTTGTTAGTTTGGACAACTACTCCCTGGACACTATCATCAAATGTCGCATGTGCGGTCCATCCTGATTTGTATTATGTTAAAGTTAAAGAGGATGGTGAAATTTACTATCTGATTAAATCACGTCTGGCAGTTTTAGCAACTAATTATGAGGTTTTAGGCGAGTTTTTAGGTAAAGAACTTTTAGAGCTTGAATATTCTGGACCATACGACGAACTCCCGGCTCAGAAAGGTGTGGTTCATAAAGTTATTCCATGGGATATGGTTTCGGGAACGGATGGAACTGGTATTGTCCATATCGCACCCGGCTGCGGTAAGGAAGATTTTATGCTTGGTAAAGAATTTAATTTGCCGGCGATAGCACCATTAACCGAGGATGGTTATTTTCTCGACAATTTCGGATTTTTGACTGGCATAAATGTTAAAGATAGTGCCCAACCGGTTTTTGAAGATTTGAAGCATAAAGGTATGGTTTATAAAATAGAAAATTACACTCATCGTTATCCGGTTTGCTGGCGATGTGACTCAGAAGTTATCTTTCGTTTGGTCGATGAGTGGTTCATTTATATGGATGAACTTCGCTTTAAAATTATGGATGTAGCAAAACAAGTGCGATGGATTCCTGAGTTTGGTCTGGAACGGGAATTGGATTGGCTAAAGAATATGCAGGATTGGTGTATTTCCAAAAAGCGTTACTGGGGTTTGGCGTTGCCAATTTATAATTGTTCGTGCGGGAAAATCGATGTCATTGGCTCAAAAGAGGAATTGAAGTCAAGGGCAGTACGCGGTTGGGATAAATTTGCCTCGAATTCGCCACACCGTCCATGGATTGACGAAGTAAAAATCAAATGTCATGAATGCGGAAAAGAAGTGTCACGAATTCTGGATGTTGGTAACCCATGGTTGGATGCCGGAATTGTGCCTTATTCAACAATGAATTATCTTACTAATCAGCAATACTGGGAGGAATGGTTTCCGGCTGACTTTATCACGGAGTGTTTCCCCGGACAGTTCCGCAATTGGTTCTATGCGATCTTAGCAATGAGTACCGTTTTAGAAAACCGTGCACCGTTTAAGACTCTGCTTGGTCATGCGTTAGTTAAAGATGAGCACGGTGATGATATGCATAAGAGTAAAGGCAATGTAATCTGGTTTGAAGATGCCGCGGAAAAGATGGGTGCGGATATTATGCGATGGATTTTTACCGGACATAATCCGCAAGAGAATCTTAATTTTGGTTACCATGCTGGTCATGAAACAAAAAGGAAACTTCTGACATTTTGGAATGTCTATAGTTTTTTTGTTACTTATGCCCGTATCGATAAACCGCAAATTAGACCAATTACGGATGATTCGTTACAGGGTTTGGTATTAACCAGTCTCGATTCGTGGATACTTTCCCGATTACAATGGCTGGTTCAGTCGATTAGAGAGCGGTGGGATGATTATGATCCAGCGCCAACAATAAAATATCTAGAAGAATTTATTGAAGATTTATCCGGCTGGTACATAAGAAGAAACCGTCGCCGATTCTGGAAACCGGGTGCTGACCAGGATAAGTTAGCTGCATACCAAACATTATATGAATGTTTAGCAACATTTGTGAAAGTGATTGCACCGATTATGCCATTTTTTGCCGAAGAATTATATCAAAATTTAATTGTTTCGATAGATACTAACGCACCAGAAAGTATCCATCTTACCGCGTTTCCAGAAACGAAACCAGAATTTCGAAATCCGAAATTGGAAACAGAAGTTAATTTAACAAGAGAATTAATATCATTGGGTCTATCCGCACGCAAAGCAGCGCAAATAAAAGTAAGACAACCTCTGGCAAATGGTATAATTTCGGGATTATCCGACGAGGAGAAAAAGATTGTCGAGAAATATGGTTTAATTTTTGAAGATGAGCTGAATATTAGAAATATTACTTTTGGTGAAAAGGATAAAACACCGGCTGGCAATTTTGTTGCGAGCATTGATGAAATCAATATGAATAAATATCGATTTTATATTGATACAACGTTGACCAACGAATTGGAAAAAGAGGGGTTAGCTCGAGAATTAGTGCATAAGATTCAGAATTTACGTAAGAATTCAGGATTTGAAGTAACTGACCGTATCGAAATTTACTATGAAACCACACCTAAATTGGATGCCGCCATCAATGCTTATTGTAAATACATTGGTCAAGAAGTGTTAGCATCAAAGATGAGTCGATTGTCTGAAGCAAAAGGTGCCGATGTAAAGAAATCGATAGAGATAAATAAAGAGATGATAACGATAAGTTTAAAACGAGTTAAAAAGGAAAGTTAGAGGGTACGGAATAATGATACAGAATCGAAAAGAACTTTTAAAATTTGAGAAAAAACTGATAACGGCTAAACAAAAAATTTTAAAACAGCGTAATTTTACGAACGGTATCTTGATGAATCCAGTGGGTGACTCGGCGGGTGAACTATCTGTATATAGGACGCATGTTGCAGATATCGGAAGTGAGACTTACCAACGGGAAATCAGTTCGCAATTGTCAACTTACGAATCAGACATTCTTATGCAGATCGATGAAGCCCTGAGTCGCATTCGGAAAAATCGCTATGGTGATTGTGAGCGGTGCGGTAAAGCTATTGCTAAGGCACGACTTACTGCCATCCCGTATACTCGAGTTTGTGTTAAATGCACAAAAGAAAAACCTCAAATAAAACATTAATAGTATTTTCCCTTTACTAATTCGATGTTGTACATATTCACCCCGCACCCTATTTCAAGACAAGAAACCAGACAAATTGGGATTGACTATAATACTCAGAAAGTAGTTAAAAATAGGAGCGGGGTGAATATTCTAATGGAGATTGAGTACGATGGAACTAATTACGCGGGGTGGCAATATCAACCTAGCAAAATAACAATTCAAGGTGAATTAGAAAGAGCATTATTCCAGCTTTACCAAAAAAAAATAAAAATAACTGGCGCTTCTCGAACTGATGCGGGTGTCTCTGCTTTAGGACAAATCGCAAATTTTAATATAGCAGCGTTACGGTTTAGAAATCTCAAGTATTTTCAATTAAGTTTAAATGCTATCTTACCAGTAGATATTTGTGTAAGAAAGATTAAGACCGTACCGGATAATTTTAATTCCCGATATTCAAGTAAAGGTAAAATTTATCAATATAAAATTATTAATAATCGATCCCCACTACGACAAAGATTTGCTTGGGTGCGTCTTTGTGATTTAGATTTGTATCGTATGCGAAGCGCGGCGAAGTTGTTTCTTAATCATAAGGATTATGCGATATTTTGTAGCATCAAAGATAAAAATGGTGAAGTAGTCTTAAGAACCATAAAGATTAATAAGATCAATGATGAAATAAATATAAAAGTTGAAGCAAACCGATTTCTTTATAAAATGATACGCCGTATTGTTGGTGCGTTGATCGAGATTGGTCGTGGGCATCGAATTGAAGATGACATCAAAAAGGCATTAACCGGGCAAAAACATCATCCTTTAATGTGTGCGCCCGCAAAGGGTTTAATGTTAGTAAAAGTGAAATATTAAAATGGAAACATATCGGAGATTCTTAGTTCCAGAAGTCCTGGCAAAGTTAAAACGAATTGATTTAAAGGCACGCTTAGTGGTTGAAGGATTTCTTGCCGGTTTGCATCGTAGTCCATTCAAGGGTTTTTCTCAAGAATTTGCCGAATATCGCAGTTATATGCGAGGAGATGAACCAAAGCGTATTGACTGGAAAGTTTATGCGAAAACTGACCGATATTTTATTAGAGAATATGAAGAAGAAACCAATCTTAAAGCTTATATTTTGATCGATGCATCCGGTTCGATGAAATATGCTTCTGATAAAGTCACCAAATTAGAGTATGCTTCCTATCTAGCAGCGAGTCTTGCCTATCTCTTAATTAAGCAGAGGGATAGCGTTGGATTAGTAACTTTTACTTCAAAGTTAGATAGTTATATTCCACCTCGTAGCACACCAGCGCATCTTTCGGTATTACTTCGAACAATTGATAAGTTAAGACCTGGTGGTGATACCAACCTAGCATATACGTTCCATCAATTAGCAGAGAAGATAAAAAGACGCGGGCTTGTAATAATTTTATCTGACCTTTTTGACGATAAAGAAAACGTAGTTTCGGCACTAAGACATTTTAGGCACCGCAAACATGAAGTATTAGTTTTTCATATCTTAGATAAAAACGAGTTAGAGTTTTCGTTCGCGCAACCGCTAATCTTAAAAGATTTGGAGACGAGTAAAGAAATTACTTTAGATCCGAGACCGATTCGTAAAGAATATCAAAAAACTCTTAAAGAATTCTTTTCCGATTTCAAACGAAAATGTCGCGAACATCTAATTGATTATCATCAGATAACAACCAACATTCCTCTTGACCGAGCACTATTCGAATATTTAGAGAAACGTAGTCGATTAGGTTAATACTTTATGGGTTTTTTGTTACCAAATCTGCTTTTTTTAGTTAGTTTTGCTTCAATTCCAGTTGTAATACATCTGATTCAGAGAATCCGCCTCAAAAGAGTCCAGTATTCGTCGCTTTTCTTCTTGACTGGAACAAAGCGAGAAACATTCAGCTGGTTAAAATTAAAAGAAATATTATTGTTAATCTTCCGGACGCTATTTGTATTCTTCCTGTTTTTTTCTTTAGCGCGCCCGTATTTAAAAAAGAAATTGTTATTAAGTAATTACGAAGCAGCGCGAGTAATTATTTTAGATGACTCCTACAGCATGAGTTATAATGGCAACTTTAACACGGCGAAGAGGCAGGTCAATAAACTTCTAAATGAACTGAAAAAAGGTTCAGAAGCAGCAATTTTGACTACATCTCGATATGTTGTAACGGACTTATCTACTGACCTAAAATGGATACAAGCTGAACTAGAAAGCGTTGCAGTTTCCAAGTCAAGCAACACTCTGGAAAAAGTTTTCGAAGACGCAGTTAACGTGTTAACAAATTCAAGTCTGCCCCGTAAAGAAATTTTTATTGTCACAGATTTGCAAAAACGCGCCATTTTACCGCTTATCAATAATCTTAAGTCTCAGAAAAATAAAAAATTTCCAAATATTACAGTTGTTAACATTAGTGGGAGAAGCAACGAGAATGTTGGGGTTGAAGAGATTTTTATTAGTCCCAATTTACCAACTCCCGATTTTCCATCCAAACCTAATGTTAAGATAAAAAATTATTCAACGAAATCAGTCACGCGTAGGTTAACATTTACACTGAAGTACTCGGAAAGAGAATCTTTATTACAAACTGTTAAAACCGATGTATCACTGGGACCGAATGAGTCAAAGACCGTTCCATTTGAGATTGACATAGCTAAACCGGGAATATATAAAGCTGAGGCAGTTCTTTCTACTGATTCTTTACTTGTAGATAATAAACGTTTTTTTACGATTACAGTCCCGGAACAAACTCCGATTCTTTTAATTTTTGAAAATCCTTCAGATATTCAATATATCGAAAAGGTGCTTAAGTTAAACTTTTTTGATATTGTAACTGCAAATAATAAGACATTACGACAACAGAATCTTAAAAGATACAAGGCGATCGGTCTTTTTTCTCCCAGCAGTTTGACTTATGCGGATTGGCAACGATTAGGTTATTATTTACTTGAAGGAGGTGGGCTGTTTATTGCTTTGGATAAAGAAGTAAAAGAAGCCCAATGGACTGATCTTTTGAATATCAATCTTAACTTACACGGAAAACAAATTGTTACAAAAACTCCAGAATTTATGACAATTGGACAGGTCAATTATGAAAACGCTGTCATGGAGATTTTTAAAGATATTGATTTATCAAATGCAAAATTCTATTCATATTGGGAAGTAGATTCAGTTCCGGCCGCCGAAGTTTTAGCGTATTTTTCTTCGCATAAACCATTTTTAGTTGAAGCGCAAGAAAAGAAAGTTATCTGTGCTTTAACTTCATTCAATATAGATAATACCGATTTTATGTTTAAAGCAACATTCCTGCCTTTAATACATCGTATTTTCAAATATCTATCATTCCCGCTGCTTTCCCAAACGTATCGAATTGATGATACAATTACTATCCAAGTTGAAACATCCTCACCGGTAAAGATTACAACACCTAAAGGTGAGGTCATTCAGGTGCCATCAATACAACAAGGTAAATTGTTGATCAAATTGTCAGATACAAAAGAGCCAGGATTTTATTCCATCGGCAAAGAGAATTTTGTTGTGAATGTTTTGGCTGAGGAAGGTGATTTAGCACGGGTTTCCGAAAGCGAAATAAAAAATCAGAATATAAGATTAATAGATGATGTAGGTAGTAAAGAAACCGACCTAACTAAAGTATCACTATCGCTCGCAATTTTATTCTTTATTTTAGAGTTAGTATTGCTGATACTTTAGGTTTTTAAAAATTGAAAAGATAAATCAGCAAATTTGCTGATTAAAGCATGAATAATTGCTTGACCAAGCTGATATAAAAATCTATAATTAGCCATGAAAAACTTTAAAACGCTACTTTTATTATTATGTGTACCTGTTTTTATATTTAGCCAAATCAATCCAGTTAAAATCAACTCTAAGAACTTCACATTTGTAGTCTTGGGTGACCGAACCGCCAGCGCCAATCAACCAATTTTTGACCAGGTTATCGGTACGATTAAGTCCTTAAACCCAGATTTTATCGTTAATGTTGGTGACTTAGTTGAAGGTTATTCGAACAGCAGCGATATGATTAATAGTGAGTGGGACTCAATTTTTACAAACCTAGGCTTCTTAAAAACTAAGTTCTATTTCACCCCAGGTAATCACGATGCTTCAGATTCTTTAAGTCTCAGTATTTATCTTAGTCGTAACGGGTATAAAAAATCATACTATTCGTTTTCAGTCGGCAAAAACCGTTTCATCGTTTTAGATAATAGTCAGCAAGAAAAAGCAAATGAGCCAGACCCGGTACAACTGCAGTGGTTAATCTCTGAGCTTAGCAAATACAAAAAGAACGATAACATCTTTTGTTTTATGCATAAATCGTTCTGGTTTGACGAATACAAAACGAGCAGGGCAGATACTTTCCACAAGTTATTTGTAAAATACGGTGTTGATTATGTTTTCTCTGGTCACGACCATCATTATGTTAAACTGGTCTGGGATGGTATCACTTATACAATGGTCGGACCATCAGGCAGTCGGTATAAACTATTCCGAAAAGAAGAGTTTGGGGCATTCCAGAATTTTCTTTTAGTCTCGATAAAAAACGACAAAGTCCAATTCAGAGTGATAAGGCCAGATGGTAGCGAGTTATCTGCCGATTATGTAACTTTTGATAATATTAAGCAGTTAGAAGGCATTGAACAGGCGATAAACATTAGTCCGTTCATCGTTGGTAAATCAGATTCGGTTTTTGTTAAGATTAACAATGTTTTTGAGATACCGATTTCAACAAATTGCAGCTGGTGGCTAGATAATAAAACATGGCAGATTGTACCGGATGCGCAGGCAGTTATTATCCCAGGACAAAATACCTACAATTATAGCTTCAGCATAAAGGTGAAAAATGAAAGTATCTATCCTTTGCCACAATTTAATATTTCCTATCCCTATGAGACGAATCAAAAGAGATATAAATATAACAGGATGTTGCCAATTGAGCTTAATGCTGAATGTCGTAAAATAAGCAAAACAATTAAGATTGATGGCAGGCTCAATGAAAAAATCTGGCAGGATATTACGCCGATTCATGTTTTTGGTTCAGGTGATGGTGGTGTATCACAAACTGACCCATGGGAAGTTTATTTCGCTTATGACCCGAATAATCTATACATTGCGGCAAGAATGACCGATTATGAACCGGATAATATCTCGACGACAATTACACAGCGCGACGATAAAGTATATAATGATGACCATATCAATATTATCTTACAACCAGGTGTAGCATCTGATACCTATTATCAATTCTTTATCAATGCTAATGGAGTAGTTATGGATCGCGCTTGTTATATGATGGGCAAGGATTCGAAGAAAGATGTAAAATGGAATAGCGATATTAATGTTAAGGCAGAAATCTCAAGCGGGGAGAAGTTCACCGGTTGGACGTTAGAAGCATCACTTCCATTAAAACAATTTGTAGAAAGCGACCCGAAAACCTGGGGATTTAACTTAGTGCGGTTTCAGAAAAGAAAAGATGCGGTCAGTATCTGTTCGGTTCCGTTCGAACATAATCCGAAAACTTTCGCATCGCTCAATTTTACCAAGTGAAGTAATTAAAAAACTGCCATGAAAAGAAATTATCACATTTTTATTTTATTTATCATTATCTTCAGTTTTTGTTTATCTAACGCACTTGCTTTTGAGCAATCATTGAGCAAATTGGACCGAGCCGAGATTAACAAAGCCCTGCAAGCACAGGGCGTGACAGAAAAAGAATTAGGGTTTGAAAAGAAATGGGCAACCGACAGTTTCTATCGATTAAAAATTGTTACCGATATTATGGATGAGCCGTTAAAGATACCAGACTACCTTGATAAGAGCGTACAGTTGGTCGATAGTCTGAAAGATAAAATCGTCCCTGAGTTAGTATATTTGTCAAAACAACTTGATATTGACATTAGTGACAATGAGGTTAGAGATTTAAGTCAAGCAATTTCAATTGAAATAACAAAATCCGGGAAGGCACCTGATATAACCGATCTAATAATTGCCAGTTATAAAGTCGCAGACAAATACTTAAAGCAGTCAATAAAAAATCTTAAGCAAGACGAAATTACGACACTTCTCATCGAGGCACCAGTTTTATGGAGTGATGAAGAAGATACTCTAAGTGGTTTAAAAGGCGCATTACATCGAGAATTTGGAATCGAAGTTGATACAAGTAAGAAAATCGAGCTTGATACAATTCTTGAAATTGTCAAGAAAATCGACCGGCACGCACTTGCTCTTTCTGGTTTGTCGATCGCAATCGGAGCTGATAAGATCTTAAATGAAATCGCAAAATTACCGACAAGTTCCATGACTAAAATGAACGCACCGGGTATAAAGGGGTTGGTATATTCTTACAGAGAAACTGAATGGGGTAAAGTTGTTATTGGTAGTGAAGAGGATAATGTCTATGAGGGTGATTATGCATTAATTGTTGATATCGGCGGCAACGACACATATAAAGGCAGAACCGGCGGTGCAGTAGGCATTTTGTCTAACCCTTTCTCGGTTGCGATAGACTTAAATGGCGATGACCTTTATGACGCTTCGAAAACATTGTTCAATTTCGGCACTGGTCTATTCGGTTGTGGTATCCTTATCGATATGAAAGGGGATGACACTTACAAGGGTTTTCACAATTCATTAGGAGCCGGGCTATTTGGTACAGGTGTTCTCTTAGATTATGAGGGCAATGATATTTATTCGGCTGGTTGTTTTTCGGAAGGGGCAGGTAATTTTGGTATCGGCATTTTAACTGATATAAAAGGAAATGATAGCTATCGTGCTTATGAGTATTGTCAGGCGTTCAGTTCGACCTGGGGTTATGGACTGCTATCAGACCTAGAAGGTTGTGATCTATATTATGCAGGTGGTGAATACAAACATACGCCGTTATTAAAAGACGATTATCGGTCGATGGCACAGGGTTTCTCAATTGGGTTTAGACCGACTGCCAGTGGTGGTATCGCATTACTCTATGACAAATCTGGACAGGATTTCTATAATGCGGGTGCGTTTGCCCAAGGCTGTAGTTACTGGTATTCATTGGGGATGCTCTTTGATGGTGAGGGGAATGATTTCTATAACGCTACTGAATATGCACAAGGTGCAGGTATTCATCTCTCAAATGGGATTTTAGTTGACCGTTCTGGTGATGACCATTACCATTCGCGCTTAGGACCGGCACAGGGCGAGGGGCATGATTTTGCAGTTGGGATTCTTATTGATAAAAAAGGTAATGATTCATATATGACCAGCGGTGGGCAGGGGATAGGACTGACTAATTCAGTCGGACTATTTATAGATGAGGAAGGTAATGATGTCTATGCGATTAATGAAAAGAATTTTGGGCAAGGGATGGCGAACTGGTCACGCGGATTTTTAGGTATCGGTATATTTTTAGACCTGCAAGGAGAAGACCGATATCCGAGGATTTCAATTGCTGAGAATAACGAGTCTTGGACTCAAGAAGCTTATGGTTTGGGTATTGATATCAAAGGCAAAGAACCGCCACAAGACGAAGAAGCAAAAGACCTGCAACCTGATACGACTAACCGACCAATTGAAGATGTTTTTAAAGAAGCGTCCTTGTGGGAAGTAGGAACAGCAAGAGCCGAAGTTCGTCGAGGAAGAAAAGAGTTACTTGAAAGAGTTTCAGAAGCGATTCCTTATATCTTTAAGAAAAAAATTGATACTAAAGATGGATTAGAATTGAGAGCGATTGAAGACCTGGCCGTGAAACTGACGGATTCAGTAAAACCTTATCTTTTTAAAGCTTTGCACGACCCGAATCGGTATACCCGGTCAAATACAATTTATCTTTTGGGTAAGGTTAAAGGTAAGGATGTGATCGATACTATGCTAATAGCTTTAAAAGAAAAATGGAATCGTCCAAGATGGATTATCAGCGCGCTTGGCGATATTGGTGATAAGAGCACAATACCGATTATCATTCCATATCTATTTGATAAAGATGTTATGCGAAGCGCCACCAAGCGAAGCGAAGATGAACCGGCTCGTATCACTGCGGCAGTTGCGTTAGGGAAATTAAAAGATTCAACTGCCATCCCATCGTTAATAAAAGCGCTTGATGATAAATTCTTCACAGTCCGCTCTGCTGTTGAAAATTCTTTAGTCCAATTAACTGATTCGAGTCTCGGTTATCTTTTAGAACAGATAAACCTAAGATTTCCCAAGACACAGAGAGCACAGAATTCAATTATTCGAGTTTTAGGTTCAGCCGGTGCAAAACTTAGCCCAGCTCCTATTTCCGCTGATACAAAGACAGACAGCTTGAATAAAAGTTCTGTCGCAAAGGAATCTGGAAATCAGGCAGGTGTTGACACATTAGAAAAGCAGAAAGAACGAGCTGAAATCATAAAGATACTTATACCTTATTTAGATGTAAAAGAAGCAAGTCTTCGGCTAAATGCAGTTGAAGCATTATGGAAATTAAAGGATGAATCTTTAATATCATTGCTACAATCTAAGATGGCAGTTGAAACTGATGAGTTTGTTATTACAAAGTATAAAAACATATTAGAAGAGCAATCAAAATAATTGAATCATTGATAACTCATTGAAAATTGAAAAACAAAGATTTTAAGATTTTTTTCTTGCAGTCTAACCCATGTCCTGCCCGATAACCCGATAAACTTCCTGCCCAATTCCCCGACATAACGCTTCATATAATTGCTAATATATTTTTTATTAGATTATAATTTAGTTACGTTATTACATTTCAAGTTTTATGCTTCATGTTACGGGTTTCTTTGTATTTTAATTAAAATTTTGGATGGTTTCATATTCAAACGATTAATTTTTTGAGTATTCTACTTTATATTCTGCCTGATTTCCGTCCTTTACGTGCAAGGGTGGGTGGGATGGTATTCGTATTATTCGTTTATTATGTAATTAGTATTCAAATATATTTATTCGTGTTTTCGTTGCAATACTTTTTTATATAGAGTTTTTTGGTAAATCTTGACATAAAGTAAATTCAAATTATACTAATACATTGATTTTATGGGGGTGTAGCTCAGTTGGGAGAGCGCCTGCTTTGCAAGCAGGAGGTTGGCGGTTCGAATCCGCTCACCTCCATTATTTATTTTAACCACAGAGACACGGAGAGCACAGAGAAATAAATGAAAATCGAAAAAATATTATCATCAATAAAACCTTATCAGCATAATAAATTAGTCTTAAACCCTATACATGCTGCGCTTTTAGTAATTGATATGCAGAATGATTTCCATAACGAAAAATCACCAGCTTTTACAGAAAATGCTAAATATATTGTTAATAATGTTCAGAAGTTAATAAAAACGGCGCGGAAATATAAAATTCCAGTGATTTATACTGCTCATTGCCACGCTGACCCAAAAGTTGACGGTGGAATGACCGCTCAATGGTGGCCTGAAATCGCTCAGAAAAAAACATTAGTAGCTGGCACTAAAGGTGCTGAAGTTATCGATGAACTGAAGCCACTGCCGAAAGAGAAAATTATTTATAAACATCGCTACAGTGCATTTTATAACACTGATTTAGAGATTTATTTGCGCGGTTTAGGTGTAACTGATTTGATTATTACTGGAATAATGACCGGAATTTGCTGTGAATCAACCGCGCGCGACGCTTTCTTTCGAGATTTTCGAGTTTTTATAATTGGAGATGCAACTGCGGCAGGTGAAGAAGAATTGCATCTGAACTCACTGAAGATTCTGGCTTATGCCTTTGCGTATGTAACGACTACTGCTAAGATTACTCGAAGGATGGCTTGACGATTTGACAAGATTAGAGTATAGTTATTTTTTATGAAAGGTATCGTATTAGCGGGTGGCTTAGGAACAAGATTGCTTCCTTTAACAAGGATTACCAATAAGCATTTATTGCCGGTTTATGACCTGCCGATGATATATTATCCGATTCAAAAGTTGGCGCAGGCAGGGATAAAAGATGTTATAATCGTAACCGGCGGTAATTCATCTGGTGATTTCTTAAGACTTTTAAAAAATGGCACTGAGTTTGGTCTGCGTCGGCTTCATTATACATACCAGGAAGGTGAAGGTGGTATTGCCGAAGCGTTAGGTTTGACTGAGGAATTTGCGGAAGGTGAAAGAGTTATTGTTATATTAGGCGATAATATTTTTGAAGATGACTTGACACCATACATTAAATCCTACGAGCAGCAAAAAAAAGGGGCAAAGATTTTACTCAAAGAAGTTCCTCATCCGGAGCGATTTGGCGTAGCTGAAATTAAAGGTGATAAAATATGTAGCATAATCGAAAAACCGAAAGAGCTGAAATCAAAATATGCGGTCACCGGTATTTATATGTATGACGAGAAAGTTTTTTCTGTGATTAAAACATTAAAACCATCGGCAAGGGGTGAATTAGAAATTACCGACGTCAATAATTATTATCTCAATAATAATATTTTGTCTTATGATATTTTACCAGGCTGGTGGGCGGATGCTGGCTCATCATTTCCAGCATATTATCGTGCCATTAATTTGGTCCGTGATTTAAAAGTAAAGAATAATCATTCAGCTAAGAAAGAGTAACCTTTTATCGTAGTTTAAACGTCCTTAATGGTTCGTACAAAAGAAAAAGTAGTTTTACTGATTGATGGGCATTCTTTAGCCTACCGTTCGTATTTTGCTTTTATTCGCAATCCTTTACGTAATTCAAAAGGACAAAACACTTCCGCAATCTTTGGTTTCGTTAACTCGTTAAAAAAACTATTTGCTAATTTTTCGCCAAAATATATGGCGGTCGTTTTTGATTCGGGTAAAGAAACTTTCCGGCACAAACTTTACGAAGAATACAAAAGTGACCGCCCCGAAACACCCAGTGACCTTGTTTCACAATTACCTTTAATAAAACACGTAATCGAAACGTACGGTATTAAAATTTTGGAAAAAGAAGGATTTGAAGCGGATGATATCTTAGCTACAATAGCCAAGCGCTTAGCTCATGATAAAGTCAAGGTTTATATTGTAACTTCAGATAAAGACCTTTTTCAACTTGTTAATGACAATATTCTTATCTACGATGTGTATAAGGATATAACCTACGACCGAGAAAAAACCAAAGAGAAATTTGGAATCAAAGACCCGGCGATGATTAGAGATATTTTAGCTTTGGCAGGCGATGCGATTGATAATATTCCAGGTGTACCCGGTATCGGAATGAAACGAGCAATCGATATTGTTCATAAATACGATTCATTGGATGAAGCACTAAAAAAAGACGAGCGGTTAAAAGCCCACAAGAAAATTGCTGAAATCTCAAAAATACTAGCAACTCTAAAAACCGATGTAAAAGTTAAAGCGACCCTTGAACAGTTAAAAGTAAAAAATAAAGATATACCAAAGTTAATCAGGCTATTTAAAGAATTGGAATTTAGTTCTTTGTTAAGAGATTTGTCAACTGATGTTCCGAACCAGGTATATCAAGAATCTTTCTTTACCGATACCAGGAAATCCGATAATAAAGTAAAATCGCAGAAAGAGTTACATCAATTTGGATTTAATTATACGGATGGCGGGTTTTTCGTTTTCGATGGAAAAGATGAGGCAAAGTTAACGACTAAGAAAGAGATTAAGAACTTATTAGGCTCTTCCGACTTGAAAATTGGGTATGATATAAAATTTCAGATGCATAAGTTAAAGGGATTTGATACTCAAATCGCGGAACCGTATTTTGACGTGAAAATCGCTTCCTGGCTTTTAGACTCAAGCCGCAAAAGATACGAAATCAACGATTTAATCTTACAACATTTCCAAGTTATTCCTACTGCGGTTTCCGAATCAGAAAAGGCACATTTTAATTTAATGTTATACCAGAAATTAGAATCTGAAATCTTAGTACACGGCTTAAATGCGGTTATGACTGAGATTGAGATGCCACTGGTTAGGGTTCTATTCGATATGGAAAATCGAGGAGTAAAAGTTGACGTAAAGCTTTTTAAACAAATGTCCGCAGGGATCGAGAAAGAACAAGAATCATTGAAAAAAGAGATATTTGATAAGGCAGGAGTAGATTTTAATATTAATTCTCCTCAGCAGCTGGCAAAAGTATTATTTGAAAAACTTGGGTTACCGAAGACAAAACGGACCAAGACCGGTTATTCAACTGATTCTACAGTCCTTGCCGAACTTGCTTTAAAAGCTCCGATTGTGCAGGATATCTTACGTTATCGAGAAATTACAAAACTTCAAACAACCTACTTAGAACCGATGCGAGAGTTAATTAAAGAAGAAACGGATAGAATCCACTGTCAATTTAACCAAACTGGGACTTCAACCGGTCGGTTATCGTCTTCTAATCCAAACTTACAAAATATTCCCATAAAAGGTGATTTAGGCGGTAAGATTAGAGAGGGATTCATTGCAGAGCCAGATAATTTACTAATTTCTGCAGACTATTCACAGATTGAATTAAGAATCTTAGCGTATATTTCCGGCGATGAAAGATTAAAAGAAGCATTTTTAAAGGGTGAAGACATCCATATCAGGACAGCGGCAGCAGTATTTAATAAACAGGAGGATAAAGTTACCGAAGATGAACGGAGAACCGCCAAGATGGTGAATTATGGATTAATTTATGGTTTGTCTGACTTTGGATTGGCGGCTGGTCTAGGTATCGACCAATTTGAAGCCCGAAGAATAATCGACGATTTTTTAGGGATATATTATCAAGTCGCACAGTGGCGTGACAAGACCATTGATGATACTAAAGAAAGCGGTTATGCCAAGACAATTTTTGGTCGGATTCGGCCCTTCCCGGGAATTTTTGCTCAAAATCGGATAATCTATGAATCATCAGTGCGCGCAGCGATTAATCATCCGATCCAGGGTTCAGCCGCAGACATAATCAAAAAAGCAATGATTGAAATTGATGAAGAGTTAAAAAAGAAAAACTTCAAAGAAGGGATAATTATTCAAATTCATGACGAGTTATTGTTAGAGATTGAAGAAGAAAGGGTGAAAGAAGCACAGACCATAGTTAAGAAAATAATGAGTCAAAATTATTTAGGAGACGTACCATTAGAAGTAAATATCGGTATCGGTAAGAATTGGGCAATTGCCCATAGTGAGGCGAAATGAAGATACTATTTGCATTCGGAACAAGACCAGAGGCAATAAAATTAGCGCCGGTAATAAAAGAACTGCAGAAGGATAAGAAGAACTTTAAAGTTGAAATTTGTATTACCGCACAACATCGTCATATGCTTGACCAGGTTTTAGATACTTTTAAAATTCATTCAGATTTTGATTTGGATATTATGAGAAAGGACCAAACATTATTTGATGTCAATGTTAAAGTATTACGGGGATTAGAGAATTTATTACAGAGACGAAAGCCAGATTTAATATTCGTTCAAGGCGATACAACAACTGCATTTGTTTCAGCCTTAGCTGCGTTTTATTGTAAAATACCAATTGCACATGTAGAAGCAGGTTTACGAACTTATGATAAATTTGCACCATTTCCGGAAGAGATGAACCGACGATTGATTAGTTCCTTAGCTGACTTTCATTTTGCTCCGACTAAAAAAGCAAAAGAGAATTTATTAAAAGAGAGGATAAGTTCAAATAAGGTAATTGTTACCGGTAATACAGTGGTTGATGCACTTCTTTTAGCATTAAAAATGAATCCTACGGTGAATATCCCCGTTCTTAATAAAGTCAAAAAAGGAAGTAAAATAATTCTCGTTACAGCACACCGCAGAGAAAATTTTGGAAATCCATTTAAAAATATTTGTAGTGCGATTAAAGAAATCGTTAAAAGAAACTCAGATATTGAGATAATCTATCCAGTGCATCCTAATCCTAATATTCAAATACCGGCTGAGAAAATTTTAGGAAGTATTAGCCGAATACATTTAATCGTACCACAGGATTATTTGCCTTTTGTGCACTTAATGGAAAAATCATATTTGATTCTGACTGATTCAGGCGGGATTCAAGAAGAAGCACCAGCATTGGGCAAGCCAGCATTAGTCTTACGTGATAAAACCGAGCGTCCGGAGGCAATTGAAGCAGGAACTGCGCGACTAGTTGGAACAAATACACAAACAATAATTAAAGAAACCGAAAAACTAATTGAGTCTGAAATTGAATACAAAAGAATGGTAGATACTAAAAATCCGTTCGGTGATGGGAAAGCAAGTCAAAGGATATATAAATTCCTACGCCAATTGAAAAAATGTTGACATACGGAAAGTTTTAGTTAGACTAAAATCTATGAAAATGCTTCTTAAATATCTAAAAATTATTGCAAAATATCGCAAAATGATATTTTACAATGTTGTAGTGTTTACTGTTATAGCTACGGCAATAAGTTTTGCATTACCTAAAAGGTACAAAGCAACTGCACAAATACTGCCGCCAACCGAGGAACCTGATTTATTAGGATTTTCCACTATATTAAGTGGAGGATTTTCAACATCGGGGTTGAGCAGATTAGCAAGAACAGGATTATTTCGCTCAGCGACACCTTCTGATTTGGTTGCATCGATTCTACATAGTCGAACTATAGGTGAACAAGTAGTTGTTGATTGTGATATAATGCAAGAGTATAAAATTAAAAAAAGTATTGAAAAAGCATTAAAGCTTTTAAAAAAAATTACAAAAATTTCAGTAACCGACGAAGGAATTGTTCAAATAAATGTAGAAGCGAAAAAACCAGATTTATCAGCGAACATTGCAAATAGTTATATTACATATGTTGATAAATTCTTAAAAGAATCAAATATGACTCGCGGAAAGAACATGCGTGTTTTTGTAGAAAAAAGATTATCGACTGCTGAGGTAGAGCTAAAACAAACTTCTGATTCTTTAAAAACATTTCAGGAGGTACATAAGGTGGTTGCTATAGACGAGGAAACTAAAGTAGTAATTGATGCTTATGCGCAATTAAAATCTGAACTTTTAAAGCGTGAGATGGAATTAGCAATCTCTAAAGATGTTTCTGCTCCTGATAATCCGTATGTATTGTCAATTAAACGGGAAATCGATGAATTTCAAAACAAATTAAACGAAATTGAAACAGGAAAGGAACCGGGGAAAGGATACGGAGTAGGATTTGCTGTATCATTTAATAAATTACCAGCAGTTGCTGCAGAATATGCGCGACGTCTGAGAGATTATAAAGTGCAAGAAGAAATTTACGCATTACTTTTACAACAATATGAACAAGCGAAAATATTAGAAGCAAGAGATACACCTAATATTACAGTATTGGATTACGCGAGGATCCCCGAGAAGAAAGTTTTTCCTAAAAAAGCAACGATTATCATTACAGTTTTTATGTTCAGTTTTATTTTAAGTTGTATAGGTTGTTTTATTAACGAATATCTAATAACGATACAAAAAGAAAAACCGGAAGTATTTAAGGAATGGCAGTCAATATTTTCTTTTCTAAAAATAAAGAAAAGATAAACTAAGACTGCTAAATGGAAGACAATTTAAAACATCCACTCGACAAACCAGATAAGAGTATTTCTCGGGTTGGGAGGAATACATTTTTATTAGCTAGTTCAGATATAGCAGTTAAGTTTTTAGTTTTTCTATTTTTTATAATATCAGCACGGCATCTCGGAGTAAACCAGTTTGGTGTATTTTCGTTCGCAATCGGGTTTGTTACTTTATTTATTGTCATAACTGATTTAGGTATTAATCTTCTTATTACCCGAGAAGTTGCGAGAGATTACTCTTTAATTAAGTCGCAATCGAGTAATATATTTTCGTTAAAGATCATTTTATCTTTAATTACAATTTTTATTGTTTTGGGGGTTATATTTATTTCGAAGTATCCATTGTCAACAGTTTTAGTAGTTTCTATTATTGCCGTATCGGTAATATTTAATGCAGAATGGCTTTTTCTAAATGCTATATTCCAAGCTTTGGAAAAGATGTATTTAATCGCCTTATCACGTTTTTTATACGGTATATTATTAGTAGTTGGTGTACTGCTATTGGTTTTTCTGAAAGTACATATTATTGGTTATTCTATGTTATATTTGGGGTCTATAGCAGTAGCATTTTTGGTTACTTATTTGATATTTTATAATAAATATTCGAAAATCAAGTTGGTATTTGCTTTTCAATCTTGGTCTAAAATTTTAAAACAATCAATTCCCTTTGGGTTGACTGCAATCTTTGTGACTTTCTATTATTGGAGTGGATTAACTTTCCTCTCAGCAATAAAGGGAAATGATGCGGTTGGTTTGTATAACGCATCTTTTAGAATAGCATTAGCACTTACATTTATACCGAATGCTTTTTCTAACGCAGTATTCCCTTTGATGTCAAGGTGTTATAGTGAACACCAAAAAGATACGTTGAAGAAAATTCTGCATCAAATATTTAAATATATGTTTCTCCTGGCGCTCCCAATGGCGATATTATTAACAATTTACTCAGAAAAAATAATAACCCTATTTTATGGAAATGAATTTGGTCCTTCTGGGAAATCTTTGAAGATGCTGGCATGGTGGATTTTTTTTATTTATCTCAATAACATCCTCTCAACCAGTCTTTTCGCTGTGGATGCACCTCAAGAAGTTACAAAACAGTCTGCGATTGCAACCGTAATTAATTTACTTTTAAATATAATTCTTATACCAAAATTTAGTACCATTGGACTGGGGATAGCATTAGTCGTTGCCGAAATGTTTAGTTTCTTTTACCTTATTATTCAGATAATAAAAAGAGGCTATGGTAGTTCGCGATCCGAATACTTAGATTTACTGTACAAAAGTGCATTAGCTGGTATAGTTCTAATTTTAAGTATATTTATATTTAAAAATTTGTTCTGGCTTTTTACTGTAGTGCTGTCAGTTGTTATTTATTTATCTCTTCTTGTTGTAAGCAGGACTTTAGATAAAAGTGATTATCTTTTGTTGCTGCAGGTTATATATTCAAAGAAATGAGAAGACTTACAATTCAATTAAATATTTTAAGTTTCTTTACAATTCTTTTGGCAACGATGGCGATTGTTTATTTTATTTTACTTTTTATTTTCCAAGATGAATTTCAAGCAACCTTACCGCTTTTTTTAATTTTATTTGTCTTATTGTTAATGTTATTAGGTACTAGCACTCACTATATCTTAATTTCTTTTACTTTTCTATTACCATTTAGTGCAACCGGATTTTTGCCACCAGTTTTTCGTGAGATTTTGAACATTCTTTTAATTTTTATGATTATTTCATATATTTTTATTAACCGGATTGAAGGCATTAAGTTGACTTCGGGTTCTTTTAATTTCCTAAATACACCTTTAAAGCTATTATTTATTTCAATTGTTATCTCAACCATTTATGCTGTTTCTAAAGGATTTTACAATAAAGAAATGATAAAAGGATTAATTTGGTTTTTAGAATTTTCGATTATTATTTTGATATTTCCAGTATTTATTGATAATAGTAATAAAATAAAGAAAATTGTGGATTTCTTAGTTGTCGGGTTTTTAATAGCAGGAATGCCTTTTTTATTTATGATAATTAAATACTTTGGTAAAACTGTTATTTCTGTAGCTGGTCGAGTATTAAATTTAAATGCCGTAGCTATGCTCTTAACGCCAATATCATTATTGTGTGTTGGTTTGTTAGTTGAAGAAAAAAATAATATAAGACGTGTATTTTTGATACTAACTTTAGTTGTATTATTCTTAAACCTGTTAATAACGAGATCTCGTGGTGCCTGGTTTGGATTTATCGTTGGCTTCGTATATATTGTGATTGCAAGTAAATCTTATAAATGGTTGATATATATGACTATTCTCGTTGTTGTGGTTTTGCTGTTTCAAAATTTCCAATTTATTTTCTTTGGACGTATTAAGCAGACTAGTTTTGTTGATCCGGCACTATTAAGTCGTTTTTATATCTGGACTACAGCAGTTTCAATAATAAAAAATAATTTCCTAACAGGGATTGGAATACACAATTTTCTTAATATAAAATATATTTATGGTTTTCCGAAATGGCTAGATCCAGCTAAAGCGTTTTTTACTCATAATCTATACCTTGAATTTCTGGTAGATGTGGGGGTAATGGGTTTTATTGCATTCATAATGCTTTTTGTGACTACATTAAAAAGGATGAACATTTTGTCTAAAAAAGAACGAAATTTGAGAAGCATTGCATTTGGTATAAATGGTGCATTAATTGCTTATTTAGCGCATGGGTTATTTGACTATTGTTTCTGGTTTAGTCCCACGCTAATTTTACTTGCAATTTTTTTTAGTTTGGCAGTAGCAATTGAAAAAAATCAAGAAAATTTTATAATGTCCTGATAATTTGTAATATATTTTCAGCTGTTTTATTCCAACTAAAAAACTTAATCCGTTCTAATCCTTTAGTTTTTAATTCTTCTCTTAACCGATAATCCGACAACAAACGAAATATTTTCTGAGTAATATCGGTAACAGATAATGGGTTGCAATATAAAACTGCATCACCGCCAAGTTCAGTCAAACTGGATGTATTACTACATATGACTGGTGCTCCACATGACATAGCCTCCAGGACAGGTAACCCAAAACCTTCATACAAAGACGGGAAAATAAAACACTCGCAATTTGAATAAAGCCAGGAAAGTTCTTCTTCGGCTACCCAACTTAAATTAACGACTTTTTGCTCTAAATGTAAAGATTTTATTAATTGAATAATTTCACGTAATTGTTTTTCAGTCCCCCATCCTGCTATGATTAGACGATGAGGTAACTCCTTTACTAAATTCGAATATGCTTCTAATAGAATTAGAACATTTTTATATGGAGCAAATCCTCCTATATATAATATGTATGGTTTATATCGAGAGAATGGCGTATCAATTTGTGAACGTTGTGACATATTTACGCCCGGATATATAACTTTAATATTCTTAGCTATTGCCAATTTTTTAAAATCATTAGATGTATTTACTGAATCTGTTACTATAAATCTTGCCTTCCGTAATGTTTGCAGTGTAAAGTAGAAAAATAATTTATATTTAAAGGAATGATATTTGGACATCTTTATAGGAATTAAATCATGAACCACTGCAACCACTGGTATTTTTGTTAAAACCGGCACTTCAGGCAATGGCATGAATAGAAGGTCTAAGCAATCTGTCTTTATAATTTTAGGAAGACACAATTGCTCCCATAAGAACCGTTTGAAATGCGAATTTATTTTTGAGGCCGAAATTATTTTTACGTCGATATTTGCAAAGGTGAAATATTCCTTATTGGATGTATATACTACAACCGATGTAAATTCAGACAATACATTGGCTATTTTACGAGTATAAGTTTGAATACCAACACTAGTTTTACCCGGGAACGGATCAAATACTCCAATTTTCATTATGAATATTATATGTTAGTGAATAACAAATTCAAGAGTATAGACCAAAAAATATTTTAGAATGAACCACAGCTTATTCTAAAAAAATTTATTGAGCAGTCAATCATTGCTTCTGTAAATGACAACACGCACAGAAAATCAATTTTAATATGAATATGTAGGAATAATAGTATGCTAATTTTAGCAAAAGCGAACAGTTTGACTTTGAGTTTTTCTTTTGTATAATGAAATATAATGGTTCTTGGTCTGCTGGTCGTAATTCCAATCGTTTTTTCTTTTTCAGTCGAAAACGTAAAAGGGGCTAATTACTATCCATCTAAACATCCTTGGGAAAAGATGTGGGTAGAGTGGGATAAAAATCTTATTGATAAGGAATTGAAATTAGCCGAAGAATTAGGCCTCAATACAGTTGAAACCTATATCCAATATCCTTTTTTCTTTTCCGAAGAAAGTATTAAGATAAGAACAAATATGGTTCAAAAATTAGATGAATTTCTTAAAATTGCTAATAAGCACGGTTTAAAAGTAATTTATACTTTATTCGATTTCGTTCCTTCCTACTCATCATCAAAATGGGAGTTCCATAAAGAATATTTAGAGGGAATTATTAAACGATTTAAAAATGATAAAAGGATTTACCTTTGGGGAATACGAAATGAGATAAACCTGATCGACGATGTGCCGGATACCATTATTGTGTGGGCAGAAAGTGTCGCTACCTTTATCAGAAAGTATGATACGATACATCCCCTAGAACTGGAATTAGGGGGAAGTGATTTAAAGTTTTTACAAAACTCAGCTACTCCTTTTATTGAAAGACTGGGAAAAAAGATTGATGTCTTTTCCGTTTCATTTTACGGTGAACCAAATAGTCTCCCATCAATATTGTTATGGTTAAGAGAACAATCTAGTAAGCCGATTATGGTTAGTGAGTTTGGTTATTCAGCCGCTCTACTTCAAGAAGAGGAAAAACAAGAAAAATATTTTGAAAAAATATTAAATATTTTAAAACAAACTAAAACCGGATTTCGATTTTGGACATTATATGACTTTGTTGATGAAAAAATCACCGATAAAGAGAAAAGTTTTGGTGTTATTCGTTCCGACTATAAACCGAAGGATAGTTACTTTCTGATCAAGAATGTTTTGAAACAATAAGTTTCATAAATGAAAAGAAAATTTCGAATAGCTTGGGATGTTAGAAAGTTGGATACAAGAAAAGCGGGAATTGGAAATTACATATATCATTTTTTAAAACAGGTTTCAATTTTCAACAAGAATTATGAATTCATTCTCTATACTGATAAGAAAATTAATAATTTAGACCTTTCAAAAGATCATTTGCTCGTTACAACCGAGCTGCCGATAATCGGAGCCAATTTTTTGAGAAAGGTAGTATCACCTTTTTGGTTAAATGTCATCCTTCCCAAATATTTACAAAAAAACAAGATAGATATTTTTCACTCGCCAAATCATTTACTTCCATTATTCTATAAAGGGAAAACCATCGTGACTGTTCATGATTTAATTCCTTTCACTCTTCCAGAAGTTTATGGGTTTTGGTATCCTGCTTACTTGAGATTGCTTTTTCCGCCAACATTTAAAAAAGCGGATGCAATCATCGCGGTATCTCAAACAACTAAAAATGACTTGCTTTCACTTTTTGACATTAAAGAAGAAAAGATAAAAGTAATTTATAATGGACTAGATGCAAATTTTAAATTAATCGAGGATAGAAATTTACTAGAAAAAAAGCGGCTATATTTAAATCTACCAGAAAAGTTTATCCTTTTCGTGGGAACGGTCGAATACCGAAAAAACTTAAAAAGACTGCTTCATGCCTTTGGTGAATTAGCTAAAAAAGAAAATTTAACTCACAAATTAGTGATTGCGGGGAAGTTTGGTATAGGAGCGAATGAAATTATCAGGACTGTTAATTCTTTGGGCATACAAGAAAAGGTGGTTTTTCTTAACTATGTATCTTATGATCTTTTACCTTTTCTTTACAATTTAGCTGATATTTTTATTTATCCTTCTTTATATGAAGGTTTCGGTTTACCTGTTATTGAAGCAATGGCTTGTGGAACACCTGTAATAACAACTAATTGTTCATCGCTCAAGGAAATTGCTGAAGGTTATGCTCTGCTTGTTGATCCTTATAAACCGGAAGATATTACTGAAAAGATTGAATTGTTATTGCATGATGAAAATACGAGGAGAGAATTAATCAAAAAAGGCTTGAGAAGATCACAAATGTTTTCTTGGGAAAAAACTGCCGAGAGAATTTTAGAAGCATATGATGAAATATTATATGAACAGGTTACGTAATTATTATTTGATTTGTTATTGTCAGTATTAATTTTGAGATAAAATATCAATGAAAATCCTGCTACTTTCTCCATATGTGCCAGTAACATCAAGTGGGGGTGGGGGAACAGTTTATTATCATTACATTAATTCATTGTCTCAGTCAAATTTAGTTGATTTGTTATGCCTTTCCTCGAAAGCTTCTACTAATTTGGGGGAGTTAAAAGCTTATTGTAAAAATATTAAAGTTTTTAAGTTAAATTTAGTTTCGTCGATTATTTACTGCTTTTTAAACCTTTTCACAAAGATGCCGCTTCGACTTTCTTATGCTAATTCAAAACAAATGATACAAGAGATAATTAAACTAAATAGTGTACAAAAATATGACTTAATTTGGGCAAGTCATGAAAGAATGGCACCATATGCACAATTATTTAAACATACTCCAAAGATACTTGATTTGCATGATTTGGTCTCATTGCGCCACAAGCAATTACTAAAAATTGAAAAAAACCCTGTTAAGTGGATAATCAATTTTTTAGAATCGTATAGAATGAAAAAATTCGAAATGAATATACCTAATTATTTTGATATTATTTTGTTAGGTAACAGCTGGGAGGCGAATCTTCTAAAAAACAAAATAAAAATTAATAATATAATGGTAGCACCTCGTAGTATCCAAGTTGAAAGTTTTAATGTTCCTAATACCTATACACCAAATACACTTATCTTTACTGGTGCAATGCACTATCTGCCCAATGAAGATGCCTGTTTATTTTTTAGTAAAAAGATTCTACCAATAATTACTAAGTCGGTTCCGGATATTAAATTTTATGTTGTTGGTAATAGACCTTCCAAATCTATTTTAAATTTAAGTAAAAATAAAAATATTATTGTCACTGGATTCGTGCCCGATATGAGTGAATATTTAAGGCAATCAGCAGTCTTTGTATGTCCTTTACGCGTCGGAACGGGCGTAAGAATGAAAATTCTAGAAGCGATGGCTGCAGGCAGACCAGTTATTTCAACTACAATTGGCTATAAAGGTATCGATGCAACAAATATGGAAAATATTGTGATTGCTGATACACCAGATGATTTTGCCAAAATGACGATTAGATTGCTTATGGACAGAAATCTTTATACGAAAATTGCCGAAGGTGGTAAAGATTTAGTACGCAAAAAATACGATATCAATAGAATTTCGACAGATATTAATCAAATAGTTCAAAGAGCAGCTTCTTAGATATTAATTGATTACCGAAACAAACAAAAATATTGAATTGAAACTTTCTATAGTAATTGTTAATTATAAAACAAAAGCTTTCTTGCAAAAATGTCTAACATCAATTGAGAAATCAGAAAAAATTGGAATCGCGGAAGTAATTGTTATTGACAACGCCTCAAATGACGGTTCGATAGAAATGCTTAAGCAAGAATTTCCTTCAGTTAAATTTATAATAAATCAAACAAATGTTGGTTTTGCTAAGGCAAATAATCAGGGAATTAAACTAGCTAAAGCGAAATATATTTTGCTACTGAATCCAGATACTATCATTTTCCCTAAAACATTATCTAAGGCAACTGAGTTTCTCGACAACAATCAGAATGTGGGAGTTGTTACATGCTATGTGGAATTAGCTGATGGTAAAATTGACCCTGCTTGTAATCGAGGATTTCCTGACCCATGGACATCATTTACTTACTTTGTCGGTCTTGAAAAACTTTTTCCTAAAAGTCGTTCGTTTGGCAGGTATCATTTAGGATGGCTACCACTTAACACAATTCATGAGATTGATACTCCAAGTGGATGTTTTTATATGATAAGAAAATCAGTGATTGATGAAGTTGGTTTACTCGATGAAAATTATTTTCTATATTATGAGGAAGTAGATTGGTCTTATCGGATAAAGCAAAAGGGGTGGAAAATTTACTTTTTGCCAGACGTAAAAATTATTCACTATAAAGGCACTGCGTCTGGAATTAAAAAAACATCAAAAGAAGTAAATAATGTTTCAAGAGAAATAAAAAAAATAGCAATAAACTCATTTTGCGATTCAATAAAAATCTTTTACACCAAACATTATAAAAAGAAATATCCATTTATAGTTAGTCATGTAGTCTGTATAGGAATAGAAATAAAAAGACTTCTGAGTCTTTGGCAATTGCGAGTTTGAATTTTCTGAGTTTATTTTTAATTTAAATAACCTTTATTCGTTATTTCTTTTTCATAAACTGTTCTCTATTTTTGAAAGATTATTACTAATATGCCCATTTTGGTAATGTTTGTATTCAAACCTTGACTTTTTGGCATATTAAATTATTATATTTTTGATAAGATTTTGTGAAATAGAACTATTACATGCGATATGCTATGAGACTTAGTAAGATTTTGCAAATTTCGCTGGGATCAACGTTTCGTGGTAGAGTATGGGTATTTATCTTTTTCTTTAGTGTTAATTTGTTCTCAGTTGTGGTATTTAACAAATTTATTCAACCGCAGGGTTACGAGTACGAAGCCATTGCTCGCAGTCTACTCGAGGGCACAGGTTATTCCGGCGCTTTTACCGGCGGAGCATTCGGTCACAGTTCTTTTATGGCACCACTCTATCCGGGGTTGATCTATTTATCGTTCAAAATCTTTGGGGCAGGAAACTGGTGGCCAATCCAATTATTTCAAGTCCTGTTGCTATCCTTAGTGCCATTAGTGTTACTTATGATTCGAAAAAAACTCTTTGCTGACCATCCCGGTTTATCTTGGGGGATCTTGTTACTTCCATGTATTGTTCCATTTACCATGTTTAGTGCTTACATTGGACCAGCCAGTATTTTAACATTACTTATAACGACAGGGTTTTATCTATTGATAGTTACTGCTGAGCAACCTCGTTGGAGCTACTTTATCGGATTGGGCATATTGGCTGGAATTACTGGTTTGACCGATCCTGTCCCAGTATTGTTTTTCGTTGTCGGTTTCACCTGGCTTCTTTTTCGGTTACGCGGTCGTGCGGTTATTCGATGGTTGGTTGGTGGTTTAATTGCTTTTGTTCTCGTCATCCCATGGTTATATCGAAACTACCGTGAGTTCGGCGCTTTTCCTGTCGTGAAAATCCAAACGGGGTGGAACCTTTGGTGGGGCAATAATCCATTTGCAACTGGCGGCATTCACAATAAAGATGGGGGAGAGTATACAGTCGTTTTTGATGCCCTTAGCCCAGCAGAGAAAGATTCTTTAATTCATTGGAACGAATGGGAGCGGGATCGATTTTACATGCACAAAGCTTTTGGAGCAATCCGTAATTGGATTAGAACTGACCCTTTAGGTTATCTTAAACTAAAATTCAAAAGTTTGTTATTCTATTGGTTCGGCGATGCCTGGAATTTAAATCTTCAGAAAGCCCTTGTCATGCGGGGTGCAGACCCACGATTGTCGATCTTTTTCACCTTGACGTTAATCCCATCTGCTTTCCTTTTGATTTTTGGCGTGACCGGCCTTATTATCGCTCTTGTCAGACAAAACAGTCGGGCCAATACTATCCTTTTTCTACTCATTCTGATTTTCTGGTCCAGTATTTACATGCTCACCCATGGTCACACTTTTAACCGTTATCGCATTCCACTCGATCCTATTTTGCTGATGTACAGTGTATTGAGTCTTAATTGGTTTATCAATTTGTCTCGGAGTACCAAAGTCGTTACTAAGAGTTCTGAGAAAGAAGAAGGTCGCTAACTCTGTTGTTCAGAGAATAGTTTCTCGGCAACTATCTGCTAATAGAAACTCGCTAAGTTATCTGAACAATAATTTATGAACAATAAATATATTGGGAAAAGCAATATTTCCACAACAACGAGAGTGCAATTGGTAAATTCTTTTTATGATGCGATGATAATTTTTTACGATAAATATTACAAGATCAAATATCCAATTAATTGTTGCTTGGTTAGTATCTCTTGGGGGTTGGTATTGAAAGAGAAACTAGCCCTTGACGATTGAGAATTAAATGATTGATATAATACAAGTTAAAGGAAAACAATTTGAAATAATGCCAGTAAAAACACATATTATATCGAATAAAGACAATATTGATGATGTTATTGATAAATATACTGCGCCGATACGCAAGAGTGGAGATATAATTACAATTAGCGAGAGTGTTGTTGCGATGACACAAGGGCGTGCGGTTCCAACCAGTCAAATTAAACCAAGACTATTAGCTAAAATTCTTTGTCGATTTGTGCGAAAAGTTCCTTATGGTATTGGTCTGCGTAATCCTTATAGTATGGAATGTGCGATTAGAGAAACAGGTTCATTACGCATTTTTGCTGCAGCTGTAGTCAGCGCAGTTGCAAAAATATTTAGACGGCGTGGTGATTTTTATAAAATTGCTGGTAAACAAGCAGCAATGATTGATGCACCACATACAGCGGGCTTAAAGGAATATTATGAATGCGTTATAATGGGTCCAAAAGAACCGGAAATCGTTGCTCAAAAGTTAGCGGATAAAATTAAACTGCCCGTAGCGATCGTTGATGTTAATGATATCACTGGATGTTGGGTTGTTGGAGCATCAAAAGATGCGGATATTAAATTGATTGAAAAAGCACTTGATGATAATCCAGCCGGCCAGGGTGATGCTTGCACACCAATTATCATTATTAGACCCGCCTAAAAATACGCCGCACAGGTACACCACACCAATTATCAGGTTTGCACAGTAAAGACTGATTTGTTTATGTCTCATTATTTTTGGTAGGGAAACCTGAGCGCGCAGAGTAAGTATTTTATAAAGAGTCAGGAAACAAATTTCGCACGTGCAGATTTATTTTTCTGGTTTTCTCCTCACGATGCTCTCCGGTGCATATCGAAGGCGAATTTCCTGTCCTTACTCGTAACTTTAGTTTGGTTACGCATCGCCTGTTTCCTCACATTGCCTAATTTAATAAGCTCTTCGTAAATTCTGTATAGAGTATATCAAAAATTCCTGAAATAAACAGGCGTGCAGCTTGCCTGTAGTCTACTCCCTATGCTGCATATCAGCTAAGTTATGCCTAAAAATGGGGTGGGATAAAGCTAGCCCTCTATACAGTATCCCCTTTTTTATGATTGCTGGAGAAGTTATTAGTAACCAACGGCAAACAGTTTTGGTAATTAAACAGTTTGAGGATAGATAACTTTCCCTTTTTTAATTACAGTTTTGACTAAGTTCTTACCGAATTGATAGGGGATATGTTTATAATCGGGTATGTCAAGGATGAGCAGCTCGGCATCTTTTCCAGCTTCAATTGTTCCGATATTTTTATCTAAACCCAGTGCCTTAGCGCTATTTATTGTTACGCCTCGTATTGCTTCAGTCAATGTTAAATTATATAGTAAGCAAGCTAATGCAATAATTATCGGCATTTGATAAATCATGCAAGTGCCGGGATTGTAATCTGAGCCTAAAGCGATAGTAATACCTAATTCTCTCATTTTTTCCACAGGTGGAATTTGTTTTGATTTTAAGAAGAGTGTTGTCCCTGGTAAAAGTACTGCGGTTACATCTTTCTTTTTCATTGCTTTTAATCCTGCATTGGACGGATAAAGAAGATGTTCAGCCGAGATTGCTCCAACTGCTGCAGCAATTTCAGCTCCACCGGAAGGTTCAATTTCATCAGCGTGAATCTTTGGTATTAGCCCATATTTTTTAGCGGTCGTGAGAATTCCTTTGCTATCTTGAGCGGTAAAGACGAAATTTTCACAGAACACGTCACAGAATTGCGCTAAGTTTTCTTTAGCAACCTTAGGTATCATTTCCGAAATGAGTGTCTTTATATAATCAGATTTTTTAGTTTCTTTGGGAATTGCATGGGCACCCAAAAAAGTAGGGATAATCGTGATACGGCTTTTGTTTTTTTCTGTTAATCTTTTTATTACTCGTAAGATTTTTAATTCGGATTTTGTATCAAGACCATAGCCAGATTTAATTTCTACAGTAGTTGTGCCCCACCGAATTATTTCATCGATCCTTTTCTGAGCTAATTCATACAGGGCTTGCTCATTTGCTTTTTGGGTTGCGGATACGGTTTGTAATATTCCACCACCAGCGGCAAGGATTTCTTTATAGGTTTTACCTTCGAGTCGCATTGTAAATTCATCTGCTCTTGTTCCGGCAAAGACTAAATGGGTATGGCAGTCGACAAAACCGGGCATAACCACACAACCTTTGGCATTAATAATTTCAGAATTTCTAATTTTTAATTTTGAATCCCGCACCTGCACGCAGGGACGGGACACGTTTTGAACTACTGTAGATATTTTTCCATTCTTAATACAGACCGCCCCATTGCTAATAACACCTAGACCTCTTCCAGTTACAGTTATAATTTGTGAAGCGTTTTTTATAACCGTAGTCATATTATTACATTATTTTAACGATATTTATAAAAAAATAAAGGGACGAGTTTTTAAAACTCGTCCCATACGTTTAGTTTATAATGATTAGAATCCAAGGTTTAGTGTCATACGATGTGTTATGCCAAGTCTGCCCATATCGCGAACAGCATAATCAACGCCTAAATGAATTTTAGGATAAGGATTAAGTTGGACACCTGCGCCAGCAGATAGACCAGTTTCCCACTTTAAGTCTTCGGCGTAACTGAAATCGGTATTCAGGACATATCCACCCCGTAAGAAGAAATTCATGAGCTGGTACTCGAATCCCAAATTTACTTTTTCGTTAATATCATTGTAATGTGATAAATCAGCAGCAAAAGTCAAACGTGTTTTCTCTTCGTATTTGAATAAATCGTAGGCAACTCCAAAGCGGAATATGATCGGTAAAAGAAATTTTTCTGTTTTATATGTAGCAGGTATCGGTGTGATTGTCCATGGCCAGTTATAATTTTCAGGAGCACTAACTGTGAAATCGAGTTGTTTTCCGGAAAATAAAGCATCAGCTCCAAAATTAGCGATAGTCATTGCTAATCGGACATTTTTCCAACCGGTATTGTAATACGTTCCAAAATCAAAAGCAATTGCATTGCTTGACATTTCCCATATTCGTTCTTGTAGTGCTTTTACCGATACGCCAAAGGCAAATTTATCGGTAAACATTCTGGCAAATGATGCCGATAATGCCAGATCACCCGCAGTAAACATTTGACCATTTCCTTGGTAATCATCAATCGTCGTTTGTTCGAATTCGCCGTAATTTACGCTTGTGACAGAAAGTGCAAAAGTGCCGAGTTTGGTAGGGAATGCGCCAGCAATATATTCATGGCGTGTTTCTAATATCCAATCAATATGATTAATAAGTACTTCCCGATTTTTAAGTAATGCTAATCCGGCCGGATTCCAGTAAGCTGCTGATGCATCATCCGCAATTGCGACAAAAGCATCGCCCATGCCCATTGCTCGTCCAATGCCGAGTTTTAAAAATGGCATACCTGCCATTCCGACTTTTGTGAATACTCCGTAACTTAAGTTAGCAAAAAGCAAGCAGCAAATAGTTAATAGCAAAAATGAAGTTTTGAAATTTTGATTTTTCATAGTAGCCTCCTTAGTAAATTATGACAAATTTGCCAATTTGATTGCCAACTTCAGATTCGACATGGAATAAGTAAATACCAGGAGCAGGTTTCTGTCCGGATTCAGTGAGTAAATCCCAGTTTTCATCACCACCCGCCTCAAGCGGAACGTTTCCAGGATCCTGTGGATTTGTCGCAACATGTCTTAGGGTTTTAATTAAGTCCCCGGCAAAGTTATAGATACGGATTGTGCAATTATCAGGAAGGTTGATAAATTTAATTTTGCGATAATCAGGATGACGCTCCCATTCATTGCGAACCAGATATGGGTTAGGGACAACCTTAACATGTAATTTTTGGATAGTATCAGTTATTTGCATGGGATGAGCGACAACTTCAAATTCGGAATAGGAAGGTGCGAAAGCGAGTCGTTGCGAGTAGATAATCCAAGTATCTTCAGGGCTGGGTAAGATTCGTATTGGTCTGGTTATATTAAAATTAAATTGACCACCACAAATTGTCATATTAATCGTGGAATTAATTCTCAATGTATCTGAGCCCAAGAAAAAGCTCCAACCGTCAGCTGAATCACTATCAAAAGCTAATCCTCGCATTCGACGATACGGAACCGATTGTCCTAATGTTAAATCGTACACTTCAGCGGTAATTGGACTTTGTGGGTCGTCGGGTCGTTTGTTTTTCCAGACAATTCTATAATCAGAACCGCGATATGCCCATAGCGCATAGTTGTTAGCAACAATTGAGATCTGCAATGAATCTTGAGGATAAGTACCAGATTTAACAATCACTTGGTCAAATGGTTGTAATGGTATTGAATCCATTCCAAGCGTGAATCCTAAATCGATAATTGGCATATAAGAAATTGTTGTGTCAAACGTATCGCTCGTAGCTCGAATTGCCCTGACATTGATAATTACCGAATCGAAAACAGTCGGATGAAGCGTAACCGGTGCGGGCGTTACTCGAATATTCATTGAAAAACTTTGAATCGGTACTAAAGTTTCACCCGCTTGATCTGCGATATAAAAACTATAAATCGGAATTCGAGCATCTGCAGGACCGGTAGGTTGCGGTGCAAGGAATTTTAGTTTATAGGTGTCAGGTTTAACGGCATAATTAGCGAGTGCTTTAGGCATCAATGTTAAGTTTAATCGTTCGCCGCCGACAAGTTTTGTAATATCAAACACGGGCGCAACATAATTTGCTGGTATTGTTCGCGCAACCGCGGCTTTAGGACTCATACCTGATTCAAGGCTAAGCCAGTTCGTATCGGCTGGATTTGGGTCACCGCCCAATGTGTTAATATCATAGGCAGTTACTGCATAGTAATATGGAAATCCTAAGCGAATGTTATTCGAATCGATATACGCATAGCTTAATCCTTTATCAGTTGCATGGGTTCTTAACGATTCAACGACCATCGTATCTTCGTAAATCAAGCCATCGATTTTATCAAACTGGTCAAGTAGCTGCCAATCGCCGACATTACTGCTTAAGCTACGATAAACCTTATAGCCTTGGAAATCGTGTTCGCGATAGAATGGATTACGAAGTGTTGCGGCTAAGGTAAAGAAACCGTCACTTGCAGTTTCGGCAATATTATCCCAGATTAGCGTGATTCTACCTTCACCGGGTATTAATGTTAAATTAGGGGTCGGCGGTGCTTCGGGCATAATCCAGTTATTATCATAAGCAGCTTGAGCAGCTTTTGATGCAACCGCTAATTGATATAATTCTCCACTACCAGCAACACCAGCAACTGCATTTGATGGTGCAGCAATCACTGCAATCGTTACAGTAGCAATTTCATTCGGTGCTAAATTAAATGGACCAGTTGCTTGCAAGAAACGCTTATCATTAGGTGCGGGATCAATCGAGTCGAACGGAGAGTATACTGGTGGTGATTCCCAATAATTATAACCGGATAGTGCTAAGTATTGCGTATAATTAGTTACCGGGTCGCCGGCTTGAAGGGTAAACATTTTATAAGATACCATTCCGAGTTGTTCGAGTTCAGCCGGTTCATCAATCAAACCATTGCCATTGTTATCAATGCCATCAGGTCCTTCATCGGTTACACCATTATTGTTATTATCAATGCCATCATCATATGCATAAGGGCTTTGTAAGAAGTCAAATCCAAGATAACCGGGCGGAGTTGCCCATCCTTCATTAAAATCATTATCATAAACGAATCCGACGTTATCCGCAAAAGCAGAATCTGTCCCCGCGCGATTTTTGACGTATTTTCTTAAGATAAGACCACACATATCATCAGTAGCAGCTCCAATGTCAGCATCACAAGCCATTCCTAAATACATTCTTTTAATAGTATCCTGCGTAACGTTTTTCACGTTAAGAATAAAGAATACAATATCTCGATTCCAGGGTAAGTTCCATGCATAAGTAGTCTGGTATATTTCGACACCGATCGGTATTCTCGGTGTGGTGTGTCTTTCCGGGTCTCGGTCATTAAAGACGGTCCAAGCATCATACGATGATACTGTTTTTCTTGGTACAGGGAAAAAGTAGTCTTTCAATGTATCGCCAGTTGACAAAGGTATTCGAAGTGGAGTTTCGAATGAATCTTGCAAACTTAGAGGGAAATCAGTTGGGCTAGGTGGCCAATCTTCCGGGTAGATATAGACGCGTTCAAAAGAGCGAGTCGAATAACCACCTGGTGCATTGTCCCAGCAGCCCGGTGTAAATTCACTTGAACCAGAGCTTGGGTTATAACCGCACGTTACTAACGTTTCGGTTCGGCTGGGCATGGCGCCGACCCAGATTCCAGCACCGTAAATATACATATTGCCAGAGCCTCTGGGCCATTCACCACCAGCCCGACCGATGCCATAACCAAAAGTGCCGTAATTGGTTATCGGTAATCGCCACTGATTTTTTGCATACCACTTAAAATCAAGTAATCGGTTAGGACGCCAGGGATTTTCTTGAGTGCGAGCATACAGATTAGTAGTGAGTAGTGAACAGAGAGCAGTGAGCAGTAAAAGAATATATATGATATTTGATTTTTGATATTTAATATTCATGATTTCCTCCTTTAGAATTCAAAATCAATGCCGAAACGGATTTGTCGTGGTGCACCGTAATTCATCGGATTATCAACCAAGTCTCTCCACGCTACTAAATAAGAAATATATTCCTCTCGGTCATCGACGATACCATTAGAATTAAGATCTCGTGCTGGATGATACGAGTTATAGAGAAGGGATATGTCATCACTCGGATTAATTGCCCTTGTTGCATATGTAACAGCTGCACCATCGTTATTAGGTTCTCCTGTCGCACCATAAACCCATTCAATATTTTTAGCATTTAATAAATTTGTGATATCGCAGACCAAGCTCAGTTTAAATTTTCGCGCAAGCACAAAACCTTTGGTAATTTTACAATCGGTAGAAAATCGGGCAGGCATTCGGGCAGAATTCTTTTCACCGGTGCGAGTACCACTGTTTAACCCTTGTCGTAGTTCCGCGGTGCGTGGTGTATAGGGTAAGCCAGAACCATAGTTAAAGAGAACGGTTGCCTTAAAATCACGTGCTGGCATAAAGGTAAAATCAGACGGAAAATCAATACCGACATCCAGTTTTGCTGAGTGTCGCTCATCAAACTCTAATGGGTAATCAGTTTTAGGCGGTAACATTTCTCGCCCGGAAACAGGGTCGACACCATAGGCGTACCGTTCATAATAATATTCATAACCATAAGAGGCAGTGCCTTTCGCCAATGCTAAGCCATAAGCCAAACGACTTGACCAGTAATTGGATAACTGTTTAGTAAATCCGATTTCAAAACCACGGACATTGCCGTATTCTTCGTTTTCGATTGGATAATAACCAGTCGGAACAGCGGGGATAAATCTAACGCCGATTAAGTCGTAAATATCTTTATAGTAAGCAGTAAAATCAGTAGCGAACATCGATGTGAGCAATGCTTCTAAGCCAATTTCGTAGGCGACCGTCTGTTGAGCGCGTAAGTCAGGATTAGAAATAATTTGATTGCCACGCCGATATCCGGCATCGCCGATGTTTTCAAAAAGATAACGAAAAGGTGGAGTCTGGAAAAAATGTCCGTAAGAGAAACGGAATTTTGCCTTTTCACCGATTGGGAATGAGATGCCAATGCGAGGTGAGATTTTATATTTCTTTAACGCTTTCACCTTTGAAGTGTCTTCAATATTAGTTGGATTAGCTCTTTTGTAAGCGTTTGGATCTAAGTAATCAAATCGTAAACCCGCTCTTACGACCAGGTCTTCAAAATCCATACGGTCTTGAACATAAGCAGCAATGTTTGTTGGTCTAAAATTGTAAAAATCGTAGAACGGATTTGGGTCCCACGGTAAAGAATTGTATCGTCGATACAAGAAGTTTTTCTTAAATTCAAGTCCGGTTTTGAGTTCATGAATTTTTCCAATATTATGAGTCAAATCACCTTTAAAAGTGTGAACGGTAGATCCATGCAGCATGAAATATCGATAGTCACCTTCACCGTAAAAAAGGTTATTAACACCGAAGGGGTTATTAACAACGTTATTGCGCTGCTGTATGTAATCAGGTAAAATATTTTTAATTGTGCTATCAGTAGGGTCTGCACGAACTGCATCCAGTGCCTTGAATTGAAAATCTTGCCAGAAGCGCCATCCGAATGTATAACCTAAAGATTCCTCTTTTGCTAAATCCCGCACCGCCTGAACTCGTTCATCCCAGAAGTATCCGTAGCGTAACGTGTAAAATGTATTTTTTGTTAACATGTGATTTGCGGTTAATCCGGCTTTCCTAACACGTTCTTGACGTGCCATGAAATTATCAAGGTTGTATTTGAATCCGATGTGATTCAGTGAACCTGATCCTTCTCGCTCGTATGGATAAAGGTCCCATTGGTCACGGGCAAAGAAACCATCTGCAGTTAATTTTAAACTTGATACAAAAGGTAAGGCATAAGTAAATTTTCCAGTAGTTTTGTAATCCTGACGGTCATGGTGTGGTAATTTATATTTTCTTGGTTCATAATCCTCGGTGAAGAAAACTTCACTTGATAAAAAGTAACGAAGTTTTGGTACTGGGGTTGGACCACCAAGTGAAATTTCAGTTCGATTATAACCAAAATTGAGTGATTTTGGCATGAAGGCATCGGTCGTATGTTTAATTCTAGTTGAGAAATTATCTCGACCTTCTTTGGTTACGACTTGGATTATACCGGACATCGCTTCGCCATATTCAGCATCAAATCCACCGGAAATAACTAGTACTTCAGCAGTTGCTTGAGGATTTACTCGTGCCGCAGAGTAACCATACATTGGGTCAGTAGTAGCAATACCATCGACAAAATAGACAATTTCATCAGGACGACCACCGCGTAAGTGCGTGCCATAAGCAGGGCTGGTTACGACACCAGCCGAGAGGTTAACGATCGCACCAAGCGTGCCCACGGGTAATTTATCAAATTGATCGGTAGTGATTACTCTTTGTGTTGATGCCTGAGTACGAACAATGAGTGGTCTTTCAGCAGTAACTTCAACTGCCCCGACTGGAATCACAGTCGAGCGCAAGTTAAAGTTTACGGTTACAGTTTGGTCCAAAATTACCAGGACATCTTTCATACGTATTGCCTCATAACCAATGTAAGATGCGGTGACAGTTTGATTGCCAGCTGGTATATTAGAAATTAGATAACGACCGTCTTCATCGGTAGATGCGCCCAATTGTGTGCCGTCAATAAGTACATTGACTCCAGCTAAAGGAGCTTTTGTATCAACATCAAGCACTCGTCCTATGATTCGTCCTGTTTCACCAGCATATAAAGAAGTAAGAAGTAAGAAGTAAGAAGTAAGAAGGATAAAAATTGTTAAAAGTCTTTTCATATTTTCCTCCTGAAATTTTATTGTTTAATGCGAATTGGAATTGCCCAGGTCGCAGATTTCCATTGTGCGGTATATGGATAGAAGATCGCCGATGCTGGAATTACTTCAACAAAAAGATGAGCAAGGCCTTGATTGGCAAAGGCGATTTGAGTTACTCCGCTGTGACCTGATGTAGAAATGTGAGATTTATTAGTTATGAATGGATTTCCGAGACCGACAAAAAAGTAATTGCTATCGGTTGAAGTTGGGATTACGACATGTACATTGACTGATTCATTGGGAGCTAGAGTATATAGTGAATCTTTCTGTTTCAGATTGTAAATACCTTTTCCATCAGTGCGCGGACTGTAACGGAATGTATCGCTTCTGCCCGGTTTAGTTAGGATAATGTAACTTATGGTTGGGGCGACAGTCGTATTAGGAACATACATTCCAAAACCGGTGAGATATTTGAGGTTATATTTCAATTGGCCGATTTCTTTTTTCAGCTCAAGTTTTCTCATGGTAGTGAATGAGTACGTATCTTGTTCTTCTTGCGTGGAAGAGAAACCAGTTTTGTAAATCGTATCAACTTTGTAAGTAATGATTGTTTCAGGAGGTGCCTGAGTAGTATCGATGGTCGTATCCGGATAGAATTTTACAGTCCAGGTAGTGTCAAATTGCAATACACCAATGCAGTTAACCGTTGAGTCTTTATAGGTAACATAGCAAAATGTATCTCTCGGCCAGCTGTCACCTGGAATAGTATCATTTTTGACTCCGAAAGTATATTCATTGAAATGGACACTGTCCGGTAAAACGTTATTGAAACCAGTCAGATGAGCGATTTTAACAAAATCGGCACCAGTCTGCGAAATGGTATCTGAACCAAAAATCGGAATATTGATATTAATCGGATAGTTTAAAGAACCGTTTTGACCTCGAATAAAGTTGTAGCCGTTAAAAGTATCTTGCCAAGCAGTTAATTCGTTGTTAACTGCAGTCGTATCATCTTTCGTCCACCAAGGCCATGGCGCGGGAGCTTCGGTGCCGCATGAAGAAATCATCAATACGATAAAAACACCGAGACTAAATATTGCGATATATTTTTTTATCATAATCTTATTCCTTTACCCCGTGAGATAGTTATTATTGATAACTAATCTTTTGTTTATCACTATTTTTATCTCACCGGGGTTATTTAGTTATTATAAGTTTTTTCGTTATAGTTTTTTCGCTAGATTTGAGCGTGTAGAAATAAACGCCCGCCTTTACTTTTTCGCCACTCGATGTTCTGCCATCCCAATTTATTGAATATTCGCCAGGAGCATTAAAACCTGAAACTAATATATTGACTACTCGTCCTGATACATCATAGATAGTTAGATTAATGTCATTATTTACAGGGAGTGAATAATGTATCGTCGTATGTGAATTGAATGGATTCGGAAATGCGTCAAGAGTAAAGTAAAAAACCTTTGGTGATGGATTTTCTTCGATAGCTACATCTAGTGGAACCGGGACACGATGGACAAACATTGGGTTTACACAGAAGCGATGCTGAGTCTGTAAAAACGCTCCAGCGATTGAGTCACCCATATACATTACAAGCAAGGTATCTTTATCAGTTGTTGATGGAGTAACTTGCACACCGCCAACGATTGGAAATCGTTTTGAGAGAGTGTTGGCAGTGGTGATACGAGTCTTATTGGGCCAGGTTAAACCATTATCTCTTGATTCCGCAACCATAATCTCGGCTCGGGCTAAGCTGGTAAGTGGTTCAAAGTTCAAAGAATCAAATTGTTCCCAAGCGACATACCAATAACCAGTGGCTGAATTACGCGTTATTGATGGTCGGGTTGCGAAAACTGAATTGTAACCGACCGCTGCGTTAAGTGTTTCCGCATCATAATGGTGTACTAAATTCATTGGTTGTGCTGCACTCGGGCAATAGTGCCAAATTTCACAAGGTATGGTGCGTCCGGTTTCTGATACGGAAAACACTATCCGAAGGTTATCCTGATGATCAAATGTTGCGAATAAGGAAGAAACACCGAACGACGGGGTAAATCCTTGAGAAGGTGGAAATGGTATTTGAGTTGGTGCGCCCCAGGTCGCGCCGTTATCGGTTGATAATCGGTAATAGCCACGGTCCTGGCCAGTCGGTGGTTCAGATTCTTCCCAGACAATAGCAACTTTATTAGATGTTTTAGAAGCTGCGATATTTTGATTAGGAAACATCAAGTCAGGTGCTGGCGGACAGACATGGATAGGGGTTGACCAAGTATTCCAAGGTTGACATTTTGTATAAAACAATGAATCGGTTGATGCAGCATCAATATCTGCACAATGAATTGTCTGATTCTGGCTTACCGCAATAAATGGCCAGCGCCAGCCAATTGCGGCTTCGGTATATTCAAAAAGTCCAGCACCAGGGGCTTGGTCACGAGCAATTTCAGGACGGAACGCGCCTCCCGGAGCATAATTGCCAGCAATGACAAAATTTTTCGTGATAGGATCTAAGTCAGCTCCGCCGGCAACACTGGCCATAACATGCGGAAAAACCGGGATTCCGTACTGCATATAAGATGTTCCGGAAAGCCAGTTCCAGGTACGGGTTGACCAATCATAAAAATTATAACGCATATTGCGTTCATCCATTGCTTCAGCATTCGACCACATCCAAGTAGCGTGAATGCCGTTAGCCGGATCATTAATAAGCCAAGTCGCATCCGGTCCATTAACCCAGTCATAACAGGTACCGCCAATACATTCAACCCGACCGACTAGAGGCATATTGTCGAGAGGAGGATTATTTGTCTTCGTCGGGTTTGTTACAATGTTATTTGTTGTTTGAGGTAGCGGTTTATCAATAAGGATGGTTTCTTTTTTTGTAAGATTGGGATTGAGCGCAAGTGTTATCGCAAAGACCAATAATATTAGGACAACACATTTTTTCATTGATACCTCCATAAAATATTTTGCCAGATGCTAACACTCATAGGCAAATGGCTGATAGTTATTATATATTTAACAAGGGGCAGAAATTATTCTGCCCCTTGGTTTTTTTAAAGTTTAGTAAGTCCTGATAAGTTTGCGGGAAATGGATCGGTCAGGTGTTGTAAGGGTGTAGAAATAAATTCCAGCTTGTGCTTTTTCTCCAGTATTAGTCCTGCCATCCCAAATCGCTGAATATTCTCCAGCGGATTTGGTGCCATTAACTAAAGTCCGGACTGGTCTTCCTAAGACATCATAGATTGTCAGTTCAACATTATTAGTGGTGGACACAGAATAAGAAATTTTCATATTAGCATTAGAAGGATTAGGATAAGCTGAATTAAGAGTAAAATTGTAAATTGGACCTGATGGGTTTTCTTCTACACCAGCAGGTAGCGACAGTCTATGGAAACGCTGGCAGATTACAGGATTTCTGGTTGCAGGACCTTGGGTATAGTTTTCAAATCCGGCAATCGAGTCAATTTCATATATAACAAATACAGTGTCATTTTTGACGCCGCCAACACAGGGGAATCGTTTTGAAGTCGTATTCGGATCGGTTATTCTCCCTTTTCTGGTTACGGTCTGACCGTTATTGGTTAATTCGGCGCAGTAGATGTCAGCACGGGCAAGAGTAGTTACAGGTTCATAATTTAACGAATCAAATTGCTCCCACGCGACGTAGAAATTATTTGTGGTTGGGGCTTGGACGATGGTTGGTCGGGTTGCGAAAATTGCATTGTACCCTACTGCTGCGTTTAATGTTTCCGCAGTATAGTAATGGACTAATTTCCATGGTGTTGGGTTAGTTGGACAATAATGCCAGATTTCAGCCGGTATTGTGCGACCGGTATCAGCAACTGAGATAACGAAATGAAGATTATCAGAATTATCATACATTGCAAACAAAGAGGATATGTTATATGATGGGGTTAAGTTAGTGGTGGGTGGGAATGGGAGTTGAATATCGGCAGCGCTCCAGGTGTTGCCGCCATCGGTTGAAGTGCGATAGAATGCACGTTCCTGACCAACATCTTCGGACATTTCCCACATGATGCAGACCTTGTTAGATGTTTTGGAAGATGCAATGTTGTGGTCTGGGAATAGAGGGGTATGAGATGGATCAGTCGGGAATCGAATTGGAGTTGTCCATGTGTTCCATGGCTGCATTCTTGCATACCATAAAGAATCCTGGTCAACGGTATTTAACACTGCAACATGGATCGCTTGATTATTGGTGACGGCTGCCATGGGCCATTGGAAACCGGTTAGTTGTGTGCCGTATTCGAAAAGACCCGCACCCGGTGCTTGGTCTCGCGCCGTATGCATGTTAATTGCACCAGTTGCGCCACGATGAGTAGTAGCTATTGCGCAACCAGTCGACGGATCTCGATCCATTGAGCCAAAACCGCTTCTTTCAGTATAAACATTGACTCCATCAAGCCAGTTCCAAGTGTTTGTGGAAAAATCGTAGAAATTATATCTCTGGTTACGGTCAGTGGCTGGAACAAAATTACTCCACATCCAGTAACAGTGAATACCATTTGCGACCGGGTCAAGTATCATAGCTTTATGCATTGGACCATTGCATTGCCAGTCATAAGAAGTATACATAATCGGTTCGATACGACCAATCAAAGGCATATAATCCGGTGCCGGAGTTGTGCCATTTGGTGGTGTTCCTACACTGGTTCGGTTATCTTCTACCGGAGGAAGAACAGTTTGCACTTTTGTGTTTATGGCAAATGCTACTGCTACTAATAATACTAGTACTGCTAGTTTTTTCATTTATACCTCCATAAAATTAGCTATTAGCTTTATGCTATTAGCGATGATTTTTACATCTTCAAATTCTGTTATTCTTTCCACCCCCTTTCTTAAAGGTGAATAATTCGAATAGAAGCATATTCTTTTTTCACTTTTCATTGTATGGTATGCTCCTATCCTTTGCATTGCTGTATTATATATATTATTTCTTATCTGTCAAATGAAAATTATACGGTATTGATACCCAAACGCGGACGAATTGTTCAAGTTGTTTTGCCGGTGTAAATCTTGCCTTCATTGCTGCGGTTAATGCGGCTTGGTCTAAAAAGTTATTGCCCGATGAACGTGTTACCTGGGCGTCAATAATCTTACCATCAATATCAACTAATGCTTTAACGATAACCTGTCCTTCTATCTGGTTTTTTGGCAAGCTCTGCGGAAAGACTGGTTCAGGAATTTCTACTGGTTGTGGTTTTACATCGACGGAAAGAAAAGAAACAACTGGAATAGTTACCGCGATAAGTTTGTTGGTTATATTGGGATTAATAATATTTTCAATTGCAAATCCATTTTCCTGTTGTGCGAACGTATCAGGCACTGGGTTTGGTTCGCCGGCGGTTATTCCAGTTTGATTGGAGAGGGTGATTTCATTGTCGATAATTGACGGTGGCGGACCTAATTGGGCATAAGTGATATTTATCACATTTTTGCCCAGACCCGGTCCGAATAGCTCAAATTTACGCTGGTATTGAAATTGTTGAAACCGGATATATCCTAATATCAAAACAATTATTAAAAAGACAAATATGTTAGCTGTGTAATAAGCACGACGTAAAAAGTGAGCCGAAAAGTCTATACTCGGACTCTTTGCTCCAATTGCAGGGAAAAACTGCTGAGTAATGTGTTCCATAGTCATTATATTCTGTTAGGTGTTCGGCTTAATGTCTTGATAGAATCATTAATGCGTTTATTAAGCATTGTACAAAATAGAAATTGTATAGTTAATAAAAATAACATAATACCGCCTCCAGCGGTAAATTCTTTAACCACTATAATAATGTAACAAATCTTTAATTGTTGTCAAGAGTTTTTTTGAAAAATGGGCATCTATTTTTTGTATTAACTTGCTTCTTAACTGCATCAATACCATAAAGTATTTTTTAAGTGTAACATTCGAAATCATACTCAAGTCTTGCTCTGCGTTCTTTTATATCTTCTATACCAAGTCCAACCACAATGCTTAAGCAAGTTCTTAATATTAGCCGAATCATATTACGTCTGCTATAGTTGTTCATGCTTTCTAAAATGAATAATGCTACGTCTTTTATTTAAAACTCCTCTTTAAGCCATGCTTAACCTTTCATTTCAACTTTTAAGCGGAACAATGGGCGAAGGAGGGGACAATACCGTTTCCCTAAGGTAATTTTGAATTAATACTTTGTCATTTAAAATGTTAGATATAATTTTGATTCTAAAATAATTTTACATGTGTGTAAAATTCTAAAAATAAAAAATGAGTTGGTGAGATAATCTTCTGATGTAAGAAAAACTCATTAAAAACCGTGCGCAACTTTTTGTTTTAGCTTGACATATTAGATTTGACGTTTTATAATAAAACATAGGGGGCGAACGGTTTTGACGGAGTGACTGAGAGGTTTGAGGGCATAGCGAGGACCTTCGGTATCTCGTTAAAATATCCGAAGAACTTACAGCTGCCAATAACAGCTATGCACTGGCTGCTTAATTAAGCAACCACTCTTTCCTATCAATGCACCCGGGATAGGAGTAGGGTCTATTAGGGTGATTAAAGTTTCAACTTCGCCTTATAGTTGAAACCGGAATTATTAATAGGGCTGGCTGGTCTTTACCTGTTATTCGGTGAAAAGATTGGCGAGATATAAAGAATAACTAACTATGTAGAACTCAAACTTCAAACGCTTCGGACGCGGGTTCGATTCCCGCCGCCTCCATTTTTGCTACGTAGGTACGAAAAAGATTCACCAGAGAGTCACGGAGAACACAGAGGTCACAGAGTTATTTCTCGGTTTCTCTCTGTGTCTTTGTGTCTCTGTGGTATATTACCCTTTCGTGTCTTCGTGGTAATCCTTTTATCTTTTATACCCGATTTTTCTTAAGAAATCTTTACGGTCTTGCTTGTCTGTATCGATTTCGATACCTTTTGATTTTAAGCCATCAATAACACCTAAAATGCCTCTACCTTGTTCTGATTCAGCAACTATTACTTCGACTGGATTAGCAGTTGCGCAGTAAATTGAACAGACTTCAGGTACAGATTTTACTTGATTAAGTACATTGATTGGAAAAGCATTTTTCATTATGATAAAAAATGAGTGTCCACAACTGAGATTGTAGGCGTTTTCTTCAGCAAGTTTTATTAACTCTGGTTCATTTCCTTCGCTACGAATCAAACAAGGGCCAGAAGATTCACAAAAAGCAACCCCAAATTTAATTCCTGGAACTGCCGCAATTAATACTTCGTAAAGGTCTTCAATGGTTTTGATAAAATGAGATTGCCCAATTATTATATTTGTATCTTCAGGTTTATTGATTTTTATACTTTTAAATTCCATTAATACCTCCGTAAAAAAAAGAAATGGGTCGTGCAGGACTCGGACCTGCGGCCACCGGATTAAAAATCCGGTGCTCTACCAACTGAGCTAACGACCCAAAATTTTCATATCTACTGCCGGGAGCCGGAATTGAACCGGCATGTCCAAAAGGACGAGGGATTTTAAGTCCCTTGCGTCTACCATATTTCGCCATCCCGGCTTTGTAAAATAAGGCGGCAATGGGACTTGCACCCATGAATAGCGGTTTTGCAGACCGCCGCCTTGGCTACTTGGCTATGCCGCCAAATAACTTAAAAGAGCGGGAGACGAGATTCGAACTCGCGACCCTCACCTTGGCAAGGTGATGCTCTACCAGCTGAGCTACTCCCGCATTGGTCCTAACGGGAGTCGAACCCGTGTCTTCACCTTGAAAGAGTGATGTCCTAAACCACTAGACGATAGGACCATCTATTATAAATAATCAAAATTTCTTAGATTGTCAAGCTAATTGACTTAAAAGAAATTTTCGTCCCGATAATCGAGAATCTCTGGTTGTTTTACCGCATCTTGAAAAATACGGTTACCAACATCAGTTTTTCGCTGTTCGGAAATTACGTCCGGCGTTACGACCTGATTAGTTTTCTTTTCATCACAACGAATGATAAATGCCCCCATATCAGTCGCCAAAACTCCATAGGTTTCACCGGGGTTTAAAGCGTAACCCGTTCCGGCAAATTCTGAACCTTTGCGGTTGCGGCACTCTTTAAAAGAAGCAAATTCTTCTGTTTGTAGTTCGATCATTGTATCCATACGTGCAATTGATTCTAACGGTACATGGTTTCGTGCCTTATCAATAAATGTTTCCGCGTAGTTTTTGATTAAATCTTTTTCTTTTTCTCTGCGAATCGTCCATTCGATCGATGATTTTACCTGGTCCATTGGCTGAAGCTTTGCTGGTTCAATCGCAATCATTTGGAAGATATAATATCCACTCCGTCCTTTTAAAGGTTGGCTTAGATTCTTAGGTTTCGCCGAGAGAACAAAATTCTTTAATTCGTTAGAATTATAGACAGCCGGGAAATTTACTCGGTCTTTTGCCATCGGCGGCATTTCTCGTGCGAAAAGACCATATTCTTGGCAAATTGTATCAAAATCAGTTGACTGAGCACGCGATACGAAGCTGCTAACACTATCTTTTAATGCACTCTCCGTTTCTTGGGTGATTTGGATACTCTTAATAATCTTACGAATTAAAACACTGTCTTTTACTTTATTATCTATCTTGATAACCTGCCAGCCCGACATCGTGAGAATTGGTGGTGTAATAGAGTCGTTCTTTAAACCTACAATAGTGCTTCGCGTAATTGAGTCTAAATCCTTAATTTTTACCCAGGAGCCGATTGTATCACTTGGCGCGTCGGAAAAATCTCTTATGATGATACCGAATTCGTCGGTTTTTGTCAGGTCATATGCGTCTTGAATCTGGCGCTGAGCGTCAAGCGAGTCTCTTTGAGTAATCGTTAGTGGGAAGAAAACATATCGCACACGATACCTTTCTTTCTGCTCGTATTTATCTTTATTCTTTTCGTAGTAATTCTTCAGTTCTGCATCAGTCGGAGTATAGCGTTCTTTTAAAACCTTTGGCGCAAAATAGAGATAAGTTAATTTAACACTAGTATTCTCTTTCATCATTGCATCATTTAATTCTCCGGTTGTAACGCGATAACTATTTAAAACATCTAAACGAAACTTCTCTTTGGGAAGACCATCTGCCAAATCGCGTGCATAAAGCGTTAGATATAATCGATTTTCTGGGGCAAAGATAAAATTTTGGTACTTCTCATAGTCAAAATTGCCGTCCGCTGTTTTGAATTCTGGTTGGTCTTTAAGGTCTTGAGGTGGATTAGCCTTAATTATTTCGATGATTTCAGCATCGGTGATTTTAATTTTGCTTTTCTTTATAACATCCGCCCAAGTTTTTTCAGTAGTTAGATATTGCCAAGATTGTTGGGTAATATTACTTAAATCTTGTTGAGACAGGTCGCGGACTTTATTTTCGGTCTGAAATTTTACTTTAAAATAATCAATCGTATTCTGATATTCTTGAAGTGTAATTTTTCTTTTTCCAACCGTTCCGACAATACCTTTATCAAGCATGTTTTTGCCGGAGCTTTTACCGATCATTTGCCATAGTTCACCCAGCAAAAAACCACCAATAAAAACGATAGCAACAATAATAAAAATACTTTTCGACAAACGTCGCATTCTTGTAATTACTGACATAGGCAAATATAATACTTATATTTTTACAAAAGTCAATATATTTTGGGTGTTTTAGTGAGTTAAAGCGTAGGCAACGATATTCACGCCCATTCTAAACGCGACATCTCGTTTTTCAAACGGGTCGTCATGCGCTTCGGTCCAACCATCACTGATGTTTGAATTCCAGGTGTAATAAACAACTAACCTGCCTTGATAAAACAATCCCAATCCCTTCGGTGGTCCTTCATAATGTTCGTGAATCTTAGGTAATCCTTTAGGAAAATCGTAGATTATATGATAGATTGGATGGTCGAATGGTAGTTCGACTAAATCATTTTCAGGAAACACTTTTTTCATCTCGCGTCGAAATGATTCATCCATGCCATAATCGTCGTCGGCATATAAGAAGCCGCCATTCGTAAGAAAATCACGCAATCTTTTTACTTCCGCATCGGAAAGATTAATATTGCCATGACCGGTAATGAACAGAAATGGATATCGGAACAATTCTTCATCAGTTAACGAGACAGCTTTATCAATCACTTCAGTTCTGATATTAGTTCTTTTATTGAGTTCTTGGGTTAAATTTGGTATCGCATCTGGGTCGTTATACCAATCACCACCGCCCTCATATTTGAGTCGTGCGATAAAAAATGACTGAGCAAAGGTAAGATTTATTAGAATTAACAACAGAAGTAATTTGACAATTTGTAATGAAAAATGAAAATTTCTCAATGGTTAGCGGGCACGCTTTAATGCTTTTGCATACTGATAGGGTACTTTTAATTCACCGATAAAAATTCTTCCTTTTCGACCGCCGTGACAATCAGTCCCACCGGTTGCTAAAAGGTGATGGTTTTTGACTAAATTTAACAAATATTTCAAATCGTTTTCCGAAAGTTCAGGTCGCCAGACTTCAAGACCTCGAATGCCCTCGTCAATAAGATAATTGATAACGCCACGATTATTATAACTCATTGGATGCGCCAATATCGGCAAGCCGCCAAAATCACGAACTAATTTTATTGCATCTTGAGGAGACAACTTTTCTTTTGGGACATAGGCAGGGCAATGATAGCCGATGTATTTCCAGAATGCCTCATCGTAGGAAGATATATGTCCTCCTTCTAATAATGCCTGTGCAATATGAGGACGTCCAACTGCACCATTACCAGCTAATGCCAAGACGCGTTTGATTTCAACTTCAGCACCTTGCTCGGCTAATTTTTCAATCATCTTTTTTGCTCGGTCGACTCGCTTATCCTGAATATCACTAAGAATTTTTATTAATTTCTTATTTCGATAAGCGATATAATAACCGATAATATGAATATCGTTATCACTAACAAGACAGCTTAATTCAACTGCTGGAACAATTTCTACTCCTAATTTTTTGCCTTCTTTAATTGCGGGATCAATGCCACCGACCGCATCGTGGTCTACAATCGCAACCGCATCTAATCCTTTTTGCTTCGCGATTGTAACTACTTGCTCGGGAGTTAAAAGTCCATCCGAGAAGGTAGTGTGGATATGAAGATCGCAGAATTTTTTCTCAGCTTTTTTGCGATGAAAGATAGTCTCGAATATACTCATCCCTGCTTATAATTTTCCTTCAATAATTTTATTTAATTCGGTGATTGTCTTATTAATTATACTTACTGTTTTTCCGACTTTTAATTTCTTTTCACTAACATATTTTTCGTCTTTAATCGATTTTAAGTTAATTAATATATTAAGTTTTGCACCATCCAATGCGGTTTTTAAATTAGAAATGGCAACCCCGACATCGGATATGGCATTCTTATTGCCTTTCTCGGCGATCGGACGGATCATATTAATCGTTTCGATCGCTAAATCAAATACCTGTTCTGGAACTGCGCAAGCATCTTTTAATGCGTTTTGGATCGCTTCACTTCGTTTAGCTTTATCTTCATCATTTGCTTTTGGCAATTTATATGCTTTCATCACTTTGTTAAATGCTTCGGCATCGAGACTTATCAGTTCATAGAACCGTTTTTGTGTTGCAGAAAGTTTATTTTTCATCGGGGTCAGTTCTTTAATAATCTCTTCAGATTCTGGTTTCGCGAGGGTTAGATTTATGACCATCGATAATAATGCACTGCCGATTGCTCCAGCCAATGCCGCGCATGAACCACCACCCGGGGTGGGAGTTGGCTGGCTAAGCTCAAATAAAAATTCCTCAATACCTTTTCCTTTGCCGCCCGTTAATTTTGATTCTAAAATTTGTTCCGGTTTAAATTCGTCCAATTGTAAATAATAAACTGCACTATCAATCAATGCCCCTTCTGGGACTAAACCAACAATTTCACTTTCTTTAATCATGACGCCATATCTTTCTGCTTCCCGTTTTACTGTTTCAAATACTCGATACAGGGGGGTGCTGAGATAATTGGTCATATTGATTGATACTTGTACACAATTTCTCTCTTTGATTTCAAATCCTAATGCTTTAGCATAACGAAAACCGCCGTCGCGGAAGCGAATCGCCTTAGCAATTTTTTTGGCAATATTTATATCGGTTGTGTTTAGATTAATGTTATAAGCAATTAACGGAAATCTCGCGCCAACAACAACCGCACCCGCAGTTGGATGCAGTGCCGGCTTGCCAAAATCGGGCGCTCGGTTTGGGTCAGTCTTAATTGCCGTTTTTAATCCTTCGAATTCACCTTTACGAATATTAGCTAAGTCGGTTCGTTCTAGCCTGGTTGCGGCTGCTTCATAAAGATACACTGGAATGCCGAGTTCATCGGCAATTCGTTTACCTAATTCTTTTGCTAAATAAACACACTCTTCAGTTGTCATGTTAGAAATCGGGATGAATGGAATAACATCGGTTGCACCAAGACGAGGATGTTCACCCTGGTGATTATTTAAGTCGATTAGTTCAGCCGCTTTTTTACATCCTTGAAATGCTGCTTCGACTACCTGATGCGGTTCACCGATAAAACTGATTACCGCTCGATTATGGTCAGCATTCATCTCTTTATCTAAGAGAACAATGCCCTCGACCGATTGAATCGCAGCAACAATTTTATCAATTACTTCGGATCTTCGACCTTCCGAAAAATTCGGAACACATTCAACAATTTTTGCCATTAGATTTTTACCTAAATATTATACTCAACATCATAGCAAAGATTTAGTGTTTGTCAATTAGTAGCGGTATATTGTAACTGCTTGACAAATTAGATAATTGTAGTATAATTAATAAATCAACATTATGGAGAATCCGAATAACTACTAAAAGTTTTGTATAAACTTAACACTAATAAGTTAAGTGAGGAGGAGACATGTGGTTATACAAAACCGCAGCAATATTAATACTGTGCACAGCATCTCTTTGTGCACTAAATGCCGATTTGGGAGTTCGTGTTAGTACGAACATTATAGAAGAACTCGAGAGTGCATATGTAATGCCCGATACGTTCGTCATGGATACGATTCAAACTCCTTATACTGGGCTGGGTATTGATTTTTACATCACGCCTTATAAAAATTTTACAATTCGAACAAACATTGCTGATTTAAGGTTTTTACATGATGGTGGTATTGAATTTTTGATTTTCTCTGGAGCCGGAGCTGATTTATCTTATGCTTTTCAATTAAAGAAATTCTATCCATATGTATCTTTTGGATTAACATACCGAAGAATGCGCGCTTTGACTTGGCACAATTATAGAGCTGGCTTTGGTTTAGCGTACCAGTTGACCGAAAAATTTAAACCATATTTTGAAATTCAAGTATGGGATAGAAACACAAAATCGGAAAGAGGAATTGATTGGTGGGGTTCTTCGACGAGCGAGATGACTGGCTTAGCAAAAATTCATCTTGGTACAACATTTAATTTAACCGATTAAATATTGCCAAAAGTGTAACGGTGAGGTTTATTACACATAACATCAGATATCGGATAAATCGCACCGTTATCTTTTAACACAACCTCTTTAGGTTTCTATTTTACTTTCAGTTTTGTATGCATAAGTTCTTTTTTATAAATAATGCATGTTTTAACTTTTGATGTTTGATATTTAACTATAGTTGGGGGTTACCTTCAGGGTGACTTAGGGAGCCTTGCCCTTACTGGATTGACTACTCCAATCAGAATCCCAAATCACATACCATTCAGTAACCTAATCAGGACAGTATGAATCATCGCAGGTCGAATCGTAATGATCAAAATAGTATGGTATGCAGATAAAGACCCCGCAGGAAGCTGAGTATGTGATAGAGTGCCGCATCGAGGTCAAACTCGATCCTGACTTGCACGGTATAATCCAATACTCCATTCAGAAAAAGTTTGTAACTGAGATTTGAAAAATTGATAGCATACCTAAGAAGTCCTTAGTTATATAATTATGGAATACAAAAATTATCGGTTTTAGATAATAAAACGTTTTTGAGAAAAACAACCATTCCTATCACTCAAGTTTTTCATTGAATTTTTTATTGTACTCTCGATGTAATTTTTTCACAATTTTTCATTGACTTTTATTTCTTTATCTATTAAAATCGATGCGCGTGGAAATTAGTTTTTTGGACAATTTAAATCATGGGGCAGTAGCTCAGCTGGGAGAGCACCTGAATCGCACTCAGGAGGTCGCCAGTTCAAATCTGGTCTGCTCCACTATTGGAGCTAAATGATATTACCAAAACGTGTTTTCTTAACAAAGGGTGTTGGTAGGCATCGCGAAAAACTTTCCAGTTTCGAAGCAGCACTGAGAGATGCAGGTATCGAGCGATTTAATATAGTAAAAGTCTCAAGTATTTTACCGCCAGGCTGTAAGTTTGTTTCGCGCCATAAGGGTGTTCAATATCTTACATCGGGTGAAGTTATTTTCTGTGTCTTGTCAGAAAATTCTACTAATGAACCGCATCGTTTAATCTCGGCATCAATTGGTGTTGCAGTGCCAAAAGATGCAAACCAATATGGTTACTTATCAGAATATCATTCGTTCGGAGAAACCGAAGCAAGGGCTGGTGATTATGCGGAAGATTTGGCGGCAACGATGCTCGCTACTACTTTAGGTGTCGAATTTGACCCGAATGCCAGTTGGGATGAACGAAAAGAAATTTGGAAAATCTCTTCCAAAATCGTCCGCACGATGAATATCACCCAAACCGCAATTGGGGATAAACACGGATGGTGGACAACGGTTATCGCAATAGCAGTGTTGATGCCGTAATTGGGGTGGTTTAACCAAACTTCTCAATAGTTAATTTTAGAAAATCCTGATTAATTTTATTCCTGAATAATAATGTTTTAAAATGTTTTTATAAAAAATTTTTTGCCGCGCCATTTCCAAAGCACCATATTGGCATAAACCAATACCATGACCCCAGCCATGACCTTGAATTTCAACCGAATCATTTTTTATCTTTAGAGTAAAGAATGTCGATTTTAAATTAAGTGCCTTTCGGAAACTCTCGGCTGGAACTTTATATTCTTTGTCCGCTTTAAACTCGAAATAGTCAACCCGCTTGGTCTTTTTATTGATATCCACTTTGGGGTTGACACGGAATTTATAGGTTATGCCAGCTAATTTTAAAACAGTTGCTTCAAAAGAGTCACGGGAAATTTTTACATTCCATTCAAAGTAGGGGGCATTTTTACAATACGGGTTGGCGTGGCTTGAGCGTTTGGGAGCATCGTTGATTGATTTTAAATAAGGGTATCTACCAAATGTTGTCCGACCACCGCAACAGGCATGATACTGAGCAAGCACCGGCTCATCTTTATACGACATTATTTCACCGCGAGTTTCATTAACTGCTTTTACAACTAATGGATATTCGCGACTTTTGCCTTTATACTCCTGGTCATAAAGATAAGAGCCGTATAAGTCAAAATCTTTTCTTTTACCTAAAAGAGACATTGTATAACTTCGCGCACAAACTGCTTGTGCTTTTACTGCTTCTAATTCTTCCTCTTTCGCCATCCCAATTTCAGAACTGACGACACCATATAAATATGTTTCGATCGGCAGGACGTTAACTGCAGTCAGATTGTATTTTACCGGGAATCGATGGATGATATTTTGTTTTATTTCAACTTTTTTATGATATGGCATCATTGCTTTAATATTATTACTAACACTAATTTCATCGGAACTTTCGAAAATTATTTTGTTTGGCTCGATTAATAGCACTTTTAAAGATTTTATCACAACAATTTTGTCATTACGCTCGGTCACGGACAAAACCGTATTAGCATCGATCGGTATTGTCCGGTCCTGATATGAAACGGTAAAAGGGCTTTTCGATGTGATAAAAATTGTGTCGCTATCCCATAGAATTGCCACAGCAACTTTTGGTTCTTCGATAGCTGGTCTTGGTCGGACAACAAGGCAACAACTGATTGGAAAGCAAATTACAATAAAAACGAATAGATTAAATAAACGACGCAACTTTATCTTCTTATTCTAAGTTTTGCAGTGAGAATTTGATCGGAAGAAAATATTTTAGCAGCGATTGCGGTCATGATGATGGCAAAAATTACCATGTAAATCATCCCGCCGATGATTAATGGTATTTGATTAAAAAATAATGCCTGGGACATTATAAACGGATAGGTAAATGGTATGATATATAAAATGATTTTTAAAAATATTGATAACGAATTAATATCTAAGAGCAGCACGATAAAATACGGGAAAATTACCAAGAGGTTAATTGGTGTTATCACCACCTGTGCCTGTTTTGCATCCGAAGCAAAAATCGATAATAACGTTGCCAAACTCGCCGCGCAGATTATTGCTAAAAATAGTGCCAAAGTTAAAACAGCGTAAAATACGGTTTGAGAAGGACCAATACTAATTGTTGTTTTGGCTAAAGTTGTCGCGGCGGCTCCACCCATCTGAGTAATTGGTGTCATATAGAATTTCATTCCGACGAGAAATACGATCGAAAGCAGAATTGCGACACTTGCCGCACCGAGCATTTTGCCAACAAGAATTTTGAATCGACTGACTGGAAATGTTAAAAGAGTTTCCAATGTCTTATTCTCTTTTTCCTGCCCCATTGCCGCAGCAATCATTTGACTTATATAGATAATAACCATTAAAAGAATAACGGGTAGAAATACATTTTGGACACGGATGTTATTCTTGATTTGTATCGGGTCGGCTTGGATCGTTTGATTTTTAAAACTGACAAAATCGGTAACTTTTATCGGATGTTTTATTGCCGAAATTGGAGCATCTTGTTTTATACTTTTAATGAGACGCACACCGAGACTTTCATTAACTATACTTAAGGCTGATTTCAATGTTGAGCTGCCGATATCAGAAAATGGCGATAAACTATTAATTAAAGAATATATCTGAATTTCTGGACGCTCAAGTTTTACAAACTTTTGCTCTAAGCTTTCTGGCAATATAAGGATAGTATTGACATTAGATTTTTGTGCTTGTGCAAGTAAATATTCAACATTACCGTTTAATTCTTTAACGATGAGATTTCTCTGACCAAGCGACGTTATTATATAATTACTAAGACCACTTTTGTCATAATCGACAACAATGATTGGTTTTGGAGTCGATGCTTTTTTCATTTCTCCTTTCATTAACCTTCCAATGAAAGTAAAGAAAAAAACCATTACAATAATTGGAATTAGTAACGACCACGTGAGCAGTTCCTTGATTTCTTTTTTGACAAGAATGAAAACTTGTCTCATTGGGCAGCCCCGAAAAATATTTCTTCTAAGTTTTTAGCGTGATATTTTTCTTTGAGTTCACCAACTTTTCCCATTTCGAGAATCGCACCTTCTTTGATTAGTGCAACGTGGTCCGAGAGAAATTCGACTTCAAGCATATTATGAGACGACAACAAAACGGTTCCACCTTGATGAACAAACTCTTTAACAATCTTTCTAATTTCTAAAGAATTTAGGACATCCAGACCGACCGTCGGTTCATCTAATATTGCTAATTTAGGACTGGTCATCAAAGCACGAGCCAAAAGTAACTTCCGTGTCATTCCTTTACTAAATGTTTTGACCTTATCTTTTAACCGGACACCTAAATCGGTGATAGTTGTTGCCCGATCTAAAAACTGCTTTCTTTCGCCCGCATCAGCTGAATACAAATCGGCGATGAATTTGAGGTAGTCGATGCCGCTTAAATTTTTATAAGCGCCGGCTTCTTCGGGCAGGTAACTGATTAATCTTCTGATTTCAGCTGGATGTTTTATCACATCAATATCAAAAATCTTGGCAATGCCTTTGTCCGGTTTAAGCAAAGTTGCAAGAATTCTTAAAGTAGTAGTTTTACCGGAGCCGTTTGGTCCAATCAGACCAAAGATTTCTCCCTGATTTATTTCAAAAGAGATATTTTTTAACGCCTCTAATCTGCCGTAGCTTTTGCTTAATTCTTGGACAATGCACGCCTTGGTCATTTTTATCACAGTATAAGAACGATAAGGGTTTTGTCAATGAATGCACCGATTAACACAAATGCATGAAGAAGATCGACCAGATTACTTAATCTGCGCTAGTCCAATATTTTTTTATCTATGCTCATCTGTGAAATATTCGCTCTTTACAACTCGTTAGTTTTATAGATAATAATTTATGCCATATCGTGAACAGAAGGTTGCGGAAGCAATAAAACACACGGTCGCTGAGATTATTCTCAAAGATTTAGCTGACCCGAAATTGGGTTTTGTTACAATCAATGCGGTGAAACTTGCTAACGATTATAAAAAAGCAACTCTCTACTTTACTGCGTTTGGTGATAATGCCAAACAAGAGGAAGTATTAAAACATTTAAATCATGCGGCAAATTTTATCAAAAGTCACCTTAAGGAAAAAGTAGCATTAAGATATGTACCCGAGCTTACATTTGAAATTGACCGGTTGTTAGAGGAAGAACAAAAAATCGGTAAGATTCTGGATGAAATAAATAAACCAAGTGAAAGTTAAGTATTGAAAATACAACACAGAGATACCGAGTCACGAAGGACACAAAGGTATTTCTCTGTGATTCTCGCTTTCTCCGTGTCTCTGTGGTATTAGTTTGACCTGAATGAAATTACGCGGCGTCCTGCCATTAAATAAACCGGTTCACCTCTCGTCATACGATTGCATCAGAAAATTAAAACCCTTGTTTCCCAACACAAAACTTGGCCATGCCGGAACTTTAGACCCGATTGCGGAAGGGTTGTTGTTAATTCTATTTAACGAAGCAACTAAGATTGCCCAATATCTGAGTGAGAAAGATAAAGAATATATTGCGAACATTCGTTTAGGGATTACAACCGATACGGATGATATTGCCGGTCAAATTATCAAAGATGAGCCGTATGAGAATATTACCCGTTCGCAAGTAGAGACGATTCTTGAATCTTTTATTGGAGAAATTGATCAGGTGCCCCCTAAATTTTCCGCGTTGAAACAGCAAGGTAAAAGGAGTTATGTCTTGGCACGGAAAGGTATTGATTTTACACTCAAGTCACGTAACATTAATATAAAATCTATTGAACTTTTAGGTTTTGATTTACCAATGATTGAAATAAAAACAACAGTTAGTAAAGGGACCTACATTCGAGCATTAGCACGTGATGTTGGTGAAAAATTAACCTGCGGGGCGACTTTAGAAGGTTTGATTAGAACACAAATCGGCAGGTTCCGGGTCGAGAATGCAGTGAAGTTAGATGAGGTCAAACAAGAGACAATTGCGGAAATTCTTTATCCGATAAACGAAGTGCTTGCAGATATTCCAGCAATTGTTGTAGCAGAAGAAGAAATTGAAAAATTACTAAAAGGGCAGCCGATAAGAGAATCAGGAATTACGAATCAGGATTCAGGAAGCAGTCATGTGCGGGTTGTTGATGGCAAAAATAGAGTTTTAATAATAGCGAAGTGCAAAGACAATAAAATATATCCAGACCGATTAATCTATGCGGATATTTAATATCAGACCACATCAAAAATGTCCTAAGATTAAAGGTGCAGTAATTGCCTTGGGCAGTTTTGACGGGGTTCATCAAGGTCATCAGAAGATTTTACAAACGGCAAAGTTACTGGCAAAAAAGTACGAGCGACTTGCTGGAGTTATCTCTTACATGCCGATTCCACAGGTGCTAATTCATAAAGATTTCCATTTCTTGCTCACAACCGATAGAGAAAAAATTAGTATCTTTAAAGATTTAGCCGTTGATTTTTTAGGAACTATAAGATTTACACCTCGCCTAAAAAATTTAGCTGCTAGACAATATATCATAGAATATATTATCAAAACAATCAAACCTTCTGCGATTGTAGTAGGCGTTGACCACCGATTCGGCAAAGAACATAAAGGGAACGTTACTCTTTTAAGAAAAATCGGCAAAGAATTTGACTGCGAAGTGAAAGTGATTGCGAGTATGAAATATCACAACGCACCGATAAAATCAACCAGAATCCGAGAGTTAATTATCTTAGGCAACGTAAAAAGAGCGCATGAATTGTTAGGCAGACCATATTCTATAACTGGAACAGTTATTAAAGGCAAGGGGTTGGCAAAACAATTAGGTTTTCCTACGCTTAATATGCATATTCCAGAAAAAGAAAAGTTAGTGCCGGCCGATGGAGTTTATCACATTCGTACATCCTTCGATGGGAAAAAATACGATGGTGTGATGAATATTGGTTTTGCACCGACGATTCCAGATAAGCTGCGTGCTTATCAAATGCGTTCGTTGGAAGCGCATCTGTTTGATTTTAATGGAACGGAAAAAAGCGCATTGAGGAAAGAAATAACAGTGGAGTTTTTTGAGCGGTTAAGACCAGAAAAGAAATTTGACAGTTTAGAAGAACTGAAAAATCAAATCGCCGAGGATATTAAAAAAGTAAAAGGAATAGTAGGGTAAAAAGAGAATTCTGTTATTCCGTTTGAGATATTATCAATATCTTTCTAACGCGATAAAATTATTTTTCTTGTAACAGTTTTACCGTTTGTTTTTAGAGAGCAGAAATAAATACCATTTTTGACCCTGTTGCCTTGATTATCTTGTCCGTTCCAAGTTACTGAATGTTCGCCGATAGGTTTTGTATCCGAAACCAAGACCTTTATTAACCGACCAGTTACATCATAGATTGAAAGCGAAACACTGCTTTGAGTCGGTAGCGAATAGCGAATAGCGGTGTGCGAAGAGAATGGATTGGGTGATGGTGCAAAAAGTACCAAATCATAGAATTTACTTATTTTTGATTCTTCTTCAATGCTCATCCATCGTTGTGGTGCAAAATGCACAACCACCGGATTCCGCGTTGCTCTGCCTTGCGAATAATTTTCAAATCCAGCAATTGAATCAATAAGGTACATAATAACTAAAGTATCGTAATCAACTGCTGAAGGAGTATTGATAATACCACCGATACATGGGAAGCGTTTAGAAGTCGTGTTCGGAGAGGTCAGCCTGGCTCTAAAAGACACAAACTGCCCATTATTTCTTAATTCAGCAACCCAGATATCTGCCCGTGCTAAAAAAGTTGTCGGTTCATAATTGAGCGAATCGAACACCTCCCAAGTAACATAGAAATATAAAGTAGTAGGGTCCTGAATAATTGATGGTCGAGTTGCAAAAATCGCATTATAACCAACCCCGGCATTGAGCGTCTCAGCATCATAATGATGTATCAAAGTCCATGGTTGGGGATTAATTGGACACCAGTGCCAGATTTCAGCAGGTATTGTGTGACCAGTATCAGAAACCGAAGTAACAATATGAAAATTATCTTGATTGTCAAACATTGCGAATAAAGAAGAAGTGTGAAACGACGGAACTAATCCTTGAGATGGAGGAAATGGTATTTGAACCTGAGGACCCCAGGTTACACCACCATCGGTTGATAACCGATAAAAGGCTCGTTTCTGACCAATGTCATTTGACGCTTGCCAAACGATGATTACTTTATTAGTTGTTTTAGAAGCAGCGATGTTATAGCTTGAAAACCCAGGTGCGGCAATACCGACCGGCGGTGTCCAATTACACCATGGCTGGATTCTTGAATATAATAAAGAATCACCGGTCATTGCAATATGAATGGCTTGGTTATTTGACACTGCAATCGCAGGCCCTTGATACCCAGACGGACCTTGACAATATTCTTCGAGTCCAGCACCGGGTGCCTGGTCTCGTGCTACAACGGGCGTGAGAACTCCCCCAATTGTTTGATGTGTGCTTGCTACATAACAACCTGTTAAAGGGTCAATGTCCATTCCGCCAAAACCACTTCTTATTGGGAAGGATTGAACTCCTTCAGTCCAGTTCCAAGTCCTTGTAGAGAAATCATAGAAATTATATCTCTGATTTCTATCCGTTGCCGGATTAAAATTACTATACATCCAATAGCAATGAATGCCATTTATCGGGTCAACTCGACAATGAGAATAGACTGGTCCATTGTATTGCCAATCATAAGTCGTATATCCGATCACTCCTTGTCGCCCAGGCACTCGTAAATCTTCATTTGATGTCGGTATTGTCAGTGTTGCTGCGGGATGATTTATAGTTTGTGTGCGGTTATCTTTATCATTTGGGATAGCGAATTGAATTCGTGTTAAATCTTTATTTACTATTGCATAACCAATTGCTGACAAACACAAAAATAACGACAAATATTTTTTCATATCTCTCCTTCAGTTTGTTTTTATTATTTTATTTGTAATTGTTTTATCAGCAGCTTTCAGTGCATAGAAATAGACTCCGGATTTTACTTCAATGCCATTGTTGTTTTTACCATTCCAAGTTGCCGTATAAACTCCTGGACTCTTAAACTCGTTGACTAGATTTTTTATTAATCTTCCAGTGACATCAAATATTTCAAGCGATACATTACTTTGAGCGGGTAGTGCATAGCGGATAGTGGTGTGCGAAAAGAAGGGATTGGGTGAAGCGTCAAGCGAGAAGTTGGTATTAAGAGGAGTAGAATTTTCTTCGAGTCCTATTATAAGCGGTTCGAACAACTGACACACAACAGGGTTGTTGGTAGTTGGTCCTTGTCCATAATTAGCAAAGCCAGCAATTGAATCAATAAGATATGAGACAACCAATGTATCGCCAAACATACCCCCTACAATAGGAAAACGTTTTGAAGTGGTGTTGGGACTTGTAATTTTCCATTTTCTAGCTACACTCTGGTTAGTAGAGTTTAATGCAGCAAACCATATGTCGGCCCTTGATAGAAAAGTTAATGGTTCGTAGTTTAATGAATCAAATTGTTCCCATGTGACAAAAAAGTATCCTGTAGTGGGGTCTTGAACAATTGAAGGCCGGGTTGCAAAGAGTGCATTATATCCAACTGGTGCGTTGAGTGTTTCTGCATCATAATGATGTATTAAATTCCAGGGTTGAGGATTGGTTGGACAGTAATGCCAGATTTCTGCTGGTATCGTGCGCGAAGTTTCAGCCACTGAAGCGACAATATGTAAATTGTCTTGATTGTCAAATGTTGCAAATAATGATGATGAATGGAAAGAAGGAACTAAACCTGAAGATGGGGGAAAAGGAATTTGCACTGGTGGTTGCCAGGACAATCCGCCATCATTGGACAGTCTATAGTACGCGCTGTCTCGACCGCTAATTACAGATGCTAACCACAGAATGGCCACTTTATTTGATATTTTAGATGCCGCAATATTATGACCATATCCACTTATTGCAATCGTAATTGGAGTCGTCCAGGTACCCCAAGGTTGAATACGTGCATAATATCCGTCCATAATAATATGGATTGCCTCATTATTAGTTACACCAATTGGACCTCCGGTGTAACCAGATGGACCATAGCAATATTCAAAAAGACCAGCTCCCGGTGATTGGTCTCTCGCAATAAATGGAGTAAAATTTCCACTGAATGCAATTAAACAAAGCGCTGCATTTCGAGTGATTGGATCATAATCCATTCCGCCAAGTCCTGTTATCGAGGTGGCGGGGTTGATTCCATTCTGTTGCCAGTTCAAAGTGTGTGTCATTAAATCATAAAAATTATATCTTGCACCATTCTCAGCCACCCAACAAATATGAATACCTTCTGTTGGTACTACGCGACACCTTGTATAAACAGGACCGTTAAATTGCCGGTCTTGTGTTGTCCATCCTGCGGTAGTCACTCTGCCAATTTGTGCATAACTTATTACTAACAATAAAAATATTAATACAATTATTTTTTTCATACATCCCCCTTGTTATTTGGTTTTTATTATTTTTCCTGATATTATTTTATCAGCAGTTTTTAGTGAATAGAAATAGACTCCGGATTTTACTTCGTATCCTGTATTGTTTCTCCCATCCCAAGTCGCAGTCTATTCACAAGCAGATTTTTTTCTAGATACTAAAGTTTTTACCAATCTTCCAGTGACATCATAAATTTCCAAAGAAGTTTTGCTATTTATGGGTAACGAATAGCGGATTACGGTATGCGATGTGAAAGGATTCGGTTCAGCGTTCAGCAATGAGCGTTGAGCATAGAGCGTAGATTGTTCTTCAATTATCGAAGCGGGTAACGGAACTTTGATGCGATGGAGAACGATTGGGTTTCGCGTTGCACGACCCTGAGTATAATTTTCAAAACCTGCGATTGAATCAATCAGATAAGCAATACTTAATGTATCGTGGTCAACACCACCAACACACGGATATCGTTTAGAAGTTGTATTAGGTGTGGTGATTGGTTGTTGATTTTGCCACGTTAGACCATTATTGGGTGACTCCGCAATCCAGACATCAGCTCTTGATAAACCTGTTAACAATTCATAATTTATATTATCGAATTGTTCCCATGCAACATATAAATAACCACTATTTGATGCTTGAACAATTGATGGTCGTGTTGCAAAGATTGCATTATATCCACAATTCGGTGTAATGGGTATTGTTTCGGGATTGTAAAAGTATATACAACTCCACTGTGGATTATTTATCGGACACCAGTGCCAGATTCCTGCGGGCAATCCATGACTATATCCAGTATCACAAACCGAAGCAACAATATGTAAATTGTCTTGATTGTCAAACATCGCAAATAACGAAGAGATATGAAATGACGGAGTCGTTTCTTGCGGTGGAAAAGTAAGTTGTGTTGGCGGTTGCCAGGATATTCCACCATCATTTGATAACCGATAATAAGCGGGTTCTTGACCTGGGATTTCTGGGCATGTCCACAAGATGACAACTTTGTTTGAGATTTTTGAAGCAGCAATATTGTGGCAAGGAAACATCGGGTCTGGTGCAGGCGGACATACTTTCATCGGCGTTGTCCAACTTGGCCAGGGTTGGATTCTTGAATACCACAGAGAATCTTGTGAAGTACAGTCAATCATCGCACAATGAATTGCTCGGTTAAAAGATACCGTAATTGGTGGCCATCCGAAACCAATCGGACCTTGGGAACCACCAACTTGGTCACTTGCAACGAGTGGTCTTATTGTTCCCGTAGCACCTTGCTGTGTGCTCATCACTGCCCACCCAGTTTGGGGATCACAATCTAAATTCCCAAAGCCACTGCGCTCGGTAAAAACATTAACTCCATCGACCCAATTTAAAATGTGATTGGTACAGTCATAGAAATTGTATCTTTGGTTTCTATCAGTGGAGGGGACAAAATTACTCCACATCCAATAAAGATGAACACCATTTGCAATCGGGTCGGTTCGGCACCAGGTATAAACTGGTCCGTTAAATTGCCAATCGTAAGATGTGTAGCCGACTATAAATCGTCTGCCAATCTGCGCATAAATTATGGTTGTTAACAATAAAAACAATACAATTAGTTTTTTCATTAGACCCTCTTAGTTTGTTTTTATTATTTTATTTGTTATTATTTTATCAGCAGTTTTTAGTGTATAGAAATAGACGCCAGATTTTACTTGAATGCCATTGTTATCTTTACCGTCCCAAATAACTGAAAAGATGTTAGATGTTTGATGGTGGATATTAGTTAGACTTTTAATTAATCTTCCAGTAACATCATATAGTTCCAAAGATACTTTGCTTTGTGCGGGTAGCGTTACGCGAAGCGTAGGCGATGCATAAGCGAGCCCATAGCGAATCACGGTATACGATGTGAAAGGATTTGGTGAAGCGTCAATAGTGAAGCGTAGAGCGTCATGCGTAAACTGTTCTTCAATTCCACTTGGTAATGGAACTTTTATACGATGGAGAACTATCGGATTTCGTGTTGTGCGACCTTGTGTATAATTTTCAAAACCTGCAATTGAATCAATCATATAAGCAACACTCAAAGTATCATGGTCAACACCACCAGCACACGGATACCGTTTAGAAGTTGTGTTCGGTGTTGTGATAGGTTGTTGATTTTGCCATGTCAAACCATTATTTGGTGACTCAGCAATCCATATATCAGCACGTGCTAAATTGGATAATGGTTCATAATTGAGCGAGTCGAATTGTTCCCAAGCCACATATAAATATCCAGTGTTTGATGCTTGAACAATTGATGGTCGGGTTGCAAAAATTGCATTATATCCTACTGGTGCTGCTAATGTATCAGGATTGTAAAAGTAAATACAACTCCACTGCGGATTATTTATCGGACACCAGTGCCAGATACCTGCCGGTATAGTATGTCCGGTATCAGCAACTGAAGCGACAATATGTAAGTTATCCTGATTATCGAACATTCCAAATAAAGAAGAAATTGTAAATTCCGGTATCATACCTTGAGCGGGCGGGAATGGAAGTTGAGTTGGTGGTTGCCAGGTTAAACCGCCATCATTCGATAAACGATAATAGGCACGTTCTGGCCAGGGATCTTCGGAACATTCCCAAACGATAATAACTTTATTAGAAATTTTTGATGCGGCAATATTTTGAGAATGAAACATTGGTTGTGGAGCAGGACTACATATATTAATTGGTGTTGACCAACTACACCATGGTTGAATTCTTGCGTACCATAATGAGTCATTGGTATAATAATCCATCATAGCACAATGAATAGCTTGATTGTAGGATACACTAATTACCGGGTCACTATAACCTAAAGGACCAATACAATAATCAAAAATACATGCACCGGGTGCTTGATCTCTTGCTGCATTTACTCTTAACCCTCCGCTGACGTTTTGGTGAGTAATTACCACTGCACAGCCAGTGATTGGATTATAATCCATATTGCCAAAACCACTTCTTTGTGTATAAACAATTTCTCCTTCAGCCGAATGTAAAGAATGAGTTGTACAGTTATAAAAATTATATTTTCGGTTTCTATCGATTGCTGGAGCAAAATTGCTAAACAACCAACATACATGAACACCATTTGCAATCGGGTCGGTTCGGCACCAGGTCGAAACCGGTCCGCCTAATTGCCAATCGTAAGATGTATAACCGACTGGAAATTGAATGCCAATCGCAAGTACTACTGAAAGATTAAAGATTATAAAAAAACAGATTACAAATTTAACGATTTCTCCCATATATGCCTCCGCACACAATTTACGGGAATGAAATGAAAGTATTCTCATACTATCCCCCAATTACTTATTATCTAAACATAACACACACAAAATTTTTGTCAAGAGGGAATATAAAGTAAACTTTTATATTAACTGGTTAATTAAGACAAAAAACTATGGGACACAATACACTGTATTGGATTTTTTGGTAGGAAAAATGGGGTATAGGGTATTCTTGGACATTTATGTATTGTGTCCCTTAACGCAAATTATATGTAAATTCGAAACTTTGTCAAGAGAAAATTTTATGTGAAGTGATATATTATCAGTATGTTATCATGAGGCTGGAACATCGGTTTTTGTTGCGTTCCCTTGATTATCAGTTAATTATTTTAAATAAGTTTTTGACTGCTATCATTTTATTGTGGTAGGGTATGCCATTTATTTCCAATTTGATATTTATCGGATTTTCTTTAGTTTATGGTAAATTTATTATAGGAGATTTACTTACAAATCAAAATAATATACAAATTCAATCGGGTGAGGGGTATAGCTTATTTCTTGTTCTTCCTTTGATTTTGCTTCAATCCAGAAGTTAATAATTTCTTCCGGAAAAATATTGTCCTGCGTTAAAAACTTAGTATCTTCTTTTAATGCGTTAATTGCTGATATCAATGATGTCGGCACTTTTCCTGCTTTCAGATTTCCCTTATTTCTTACACCATCTAATCCAGCAAGTAATAAAGCAGCTAATGATAGATAAGGGTTACAGGTGCCATCACCAACTCGATATTCGATTACCATTTTATCTTTCGCATATCCAGGGATTCTGATTGCAGAAGTTCTGTCGGCAAGTCCAATTGATGCTGTTTTGGGTGTTTCGTAACCACCGGTAAGTCGTTTGTAAGAATTGGTTGTCGGATTAGTAAAGGCACACAGAGCGGTGAGGTGAGATAAGATACCTTTAATATAATTTTCGCCAATCAGGGACAGCTTTTCATTTTTCCCTTTGAAGAGTGATTTACCATCTTTTTCTATCAGATGATGGTAGTGCATACCTGAGCCCGGTGCATTTTTTAATGGTTTCGGGATGAAAGTTGCATACAAACCCCGCTTTTTGAAATAATTTTTTATGATGTATTTTGCAATAATAATATTGTCGGCAGTTTTTAAAGCATCGGCGAAAGTTGTTTCGATTTCTAATTGACCGAATGCACCACCTTCGTGATGATGATATTTTACTTCAATACCACATCCCTGAAGTAATTTAACTAAATGATTGCGGTGTTCTGAATAAAAGTCGTGAGGCGGTGCTTGGTGATAAGCGCCGATTACGAATGATTCTTTTTCATCCGATGCTAATTTCAGGCAAAGATTAGTTCTGGTATTGGTAATTCTGAATTCAGAAAATACATAAAATTCTAACTCCGGCAGGAAAAGAATCTTATCTGCCTTCAGTTCTTTCTTAACCAAACTGGCCGCTTGCTCTAAGATATATCTCGGGTCGCGTTCGTATCTTGTTCTTTTATCATTGTAATACATTTTGGCAAAGTATGATTGGGTTTTATCGGAGTAAAACGGGTCGATAAACGAGTTGCGGACATCGGGCAGCAACACCATATCACTCTTCTCGGTTTTCTTAAATCCCTTTAACGAAGAACTATCGAATCCAGCACCTTCTTCCTTAGCGGTTTCCCAATAAGAAATCGGGAATGAAAGATGCCTCAGTTTTCCAATCAGGTCAACATATTTTAAGTCGACGAAATCAATATCAGGTTTTTTTCGCATTGGGAAACATTATCATTAAGAAGAATAAAAAAGTCAAGTCCCCGAAATGGGGACTTGAGATAATTTACAGTGATTATTGAGTCTACCTTATTCTTATACCACCTTTTAAGGTTATTGCGGTCTGGGTGTCACCGTTTTTATAAACATTCAAAGCAACTTCAGCGAACGGTTTGAACGATTTGCTGATTTCAAATTCTGAACCCGCACCAAGCTTGATACTAAAATATGAATGTCCGCCTCCACTGGTAATATTAAATCCACCCAATCCATACGGCGCAAATGTTGGTGCATAGGAAAACATCATCAAATCGACGCCATACGAAGGTATCATTACCAGTCCAACAATACCTTGTCCTGTTCCAATTGACATATATGTTTCGTCAGATACAAAGGTTATATTGGCAAGTTCTGTTCTTAAATAGAAATTCTTGTAGACATTAACTAATGCGCTACCCTCGAAAAACAAAGGGTCGTTTCCATCTTGTATTGTATAACCAGTACCAAGTTCAATCCCAACAGGTAATTGATTAGCATTAATAGCTGATATTATACAAATTACTGTAATAAAAATTATTTTTTTCATTTTTCCTCCTATTATAAATTGTTTAGTGTTTTGTAATACAATAAAAATGTTTTATCACCGCCTTTCTATATTTATTTTATTAGACATACCCTCCGAAATATTTTCATCACTGAATAATATTACTAAAAACACACTATGTGTCAAGCAATACCAGATAGTTTTCCTATTGACTTTATTATGTTTCAGTTTATACTAACACAGATTTTAATGAATTAGTTTTAACGAGAGGTGAAATATGGCAGATGAAGAAAGATTTAAAGCGTTGATGATGGCTATTTCGCAGGTTGAAAAGCAATTTGGAAAAGGTGCAATAATGAGATTAGGCGAGACTGAAGCCAAGGTTAAGGCAGAAGTGATTCCGACTGGTTCGGTCGGACTTGACCACGCCTTAGGTATCGGTGGTGTTCCACGTGGTCGAGTAGTTGAAATTTATGGACCGGAAGCATCCGGTAAGACTACTTTAACTTTGCAAATCATTGCCGAAGTACAAAAGATGGGCGGTACTGCAGTATTTATCGATGCCGAACATGCCTTAGATGTTACTTATGCTCAAGCATTGGGTGTAAATTTAGATAATTTATTTATTTCTCAGCCCGATACAGGTGAACAAGCATTAGAGATTGCCGAGACATTAACCCGCTCCGGTGGTCTGGATGTTTTTGTTATCGATTCAGTTGCCGCCTTGGTGCCAAGAGCAGAAATTGAAGGTGATATGGGCGATGCGTTTATCGGTGTGCAGGCACGATTAATGTCACAAGCATTAAGAAAATTATCCGCGGTAATCAGTAAGTCCAAAACTTGTGCAATCTTTACGAACCAGATTCGTCATAAAATCGGTGTAATGTTTGGTAACCCGGAGACAACACCCGGTGGTTTGGCATTAAAGTTCTACGCCAGCGTGAGATTGGATATCCGTAGAATCGGTGCGATTAAAAAAGGTGAAAGTGTGGTTGGTAATCGGACCAGAGTAAAGGTGGTTAAGAATAAATTAGCACCACCATTTAGAGAGGTTGAGTTTGATATTATTTTTGGTAAAGGCATTTCCCGAGCCGGAGAAATTGTTGATTTGGGTGCAGAACATAACGTGTTAGAAAAATCCGGCACCTGGTACCAGTTTGAAGATACCAAAATTGGTCAGGGACGTGACATTGCTGTCGAATTCTTAGAGAAAAATCATGACATTGCCAAAAAGGTTGAAAAGAAATTATTCGCGGCAATGCATCAAATACCCGATGCGAGTTCAACTAAAACCACAAAGAAAAAATCCTGATCGTACCTCAGTTTATCTTGATGGTAAATATGCCTTTAGTGTCGATAAAACGACACTGGCGCGGCTGGGTCATTTTACTGAGACCGAGATTTCCCAAACCGAACTTGATAAATTATTTTATGAAGCCGAGAAGACCAAAGCCAGAAATTATGCCTTCCTGCTTCTCTCTTACCGGATGCGAGCAAAAAAAGAACTGGAAGACCGTTTGCGGAGGCGAGAATATTCAGATAGAGTTATTCAAGATTTAATGGACGAATTAGAAACCCTGGGACTGATTGACGATAAAAAGTTTGCTGAAGCATTTACTCAAGACCGGCTCAGTTTTGGTCTTAAGGGGAAACGGTTAATTTTTGCAGAACTAATAAAAAGGGGTGTTGGTAATACAAATATCAAAACTGCGCTAAGTGCTATTGAAGAAGAAAAAGAACAAGAGATTTGTAAAAGACTGATTGAGAAATATAGCAATCGCTATCGCAAGTTGCCCTGGAACGAAAAGAAACAGAAATTTTATGCATTACTAACAAGACGCGGTTTTTCATATCCAATAATCAAAAAAGCTTTGAAAATTGAAGATGAAACATAGAGAGATAAGACGAACCTTTTTGGATTTTTACGCAAAGCGTGACCATAAGATTGTGACAAGTTCATCTTTAGTCCCAAAAGATGACCCGACTTTACTTTTCACCAGTGCTGGGATGGTTCAGTTCAAACCATTCTTTGCTGGTTCAGTCCCTTTACCGTATCGCAGAGCAACATCAATTCAGAAATGTTTACGGGCAACCGATTTAGAGCAGGTTGGCAAGTCGATGAAATACTGTACATTCTTTGAGATGCTTGGCAACTTTTCATTCGGTGATTATTTTAAGAAAGAAGCGATACCATGGGCTTGGGAATATCTAACCCAAGTAGTCGGACTAGTAAAAGACCGTTTATCGGTCTCGGTGTATGAAGAAGATGATGAGGCATATCAAATCTGGCATAAGGATGTTGGATTAGGAACTAATCAGATCTTTAAGCTCGGCAAAAAAGATAATTTCTGGGGACCGGCTGGTTCGGTCGGCGCATGCGGACCCTGCTCTGAGATTTATTATGATATGGGTGAAGGGTTTGGTTGCGGAAAAGAAAGTTGCGGTCCAGGATGTGATTGTCAACGATTCATAGAAGTTTATAACATTGTATTCCCACAATACGATATGCAATTAGATGGAACGCTGCTGCCTTTGAAAAATCGTGGTATCGATACTGGCATGGGAATGGAGCGGTTATGCATGGTTTCGCAAGAGAAGAAATCAATATTCGAGACCGACTTGTTTATGCCAATTATTAAAAAATTAGGCAAGATTCTTGATGCACCACTAAATGATAAGAATCGACTTGCTTATTATGCGGCAGCTGACCATTGCCGTGCATTAACCTTCGCGATTGGTGATGGCGCGATACCATCGAATGATGGCCGCGGTTATATGTTGCGTAGTATTTTGCGTCGCGCTTTACTCTTCGCATATAAGATTGGCATTGAAGAACCATTTCTGTATCGGTTAAGCGGCGAGATTATGTCGGAGATGCGGCAGTGGTATCCAGAATATATCCAGAAACACGAATCGATTGCACTCATCATCAAATCGGAAGAAGAGCGGTTCTTGCGGACAATTTCAGCCGGACTTAACCGTTGGGAAGAACTTGCTGAGCAATATAAAGAAACTAAAATAATTCCTGGAAGCGAAATCTTTAAACTTCACGATACATTTGGTTTGCCAGTTGTATTAACCCAAGAATTAGCTGAGGAAAAAGACTTTACTTTAGATTTAGAAGGTTATGAAAAAGAGATGACACTACAGAAAGAACGTTCACGCCTTTCTCAAGGCACTATCCTTTCCGCTACGTTGACAATTGAAAGTGAAATGCAAACCAAGAGTTTTTGCGGTTATGAATGTGATGATAACCAAACTGTTCTTATGGTTGCACGAAAACTTCCTGACGGACTTTGGCAAGTCTTATTGCAGGACCCGCCATTTTATTCTGAAGCTGGTGGTCAGATCGGCGACACAGGGAAAATCATCGGTGAGAGTTTTGAATTAGAAGTTATTAATAGTTATTACATAAGCGAATACCGCTGGTCTAATGCAAAGCTTGTTAAAGGTCAACTTGATGAAGGTTCGTTTGTAAATCACCCGATTTCAGTGCGAGCAGTGGTTGATAAGGAAAGACGTCGAGAGATTGAGCGCGCTCACACCGCAACTCATTTATTACATGCAGCGCTAAGAAAAGTAGCGAGTGATTATGCAAAGCAGGAAGGGTCTTTAGTTGAGCCGGGTAAATTGCGTTTTGACTTTACCTGTCCAGCTGCTTTAGCCAAGGAGCAGATTCATAAAGTAGAAGAATTAGTTTATAGTAAGATTATCGAAGATATTAAAGTTGACCACTTAAAGAATGTACCGCTCGAAGAGGCAAAAGCAATGGGTGCATTGGCATTCTTCGGTGAAGTATACGGCGAACGGGTGAATGTTTTAAGAATCGGAGATTTTTCTCGTGAGCTATGCGGTGGAACACATTTAAGACGCACTGGCGAGATCGGGATATTTAAAATCATTTCCGAAACAGGAATCGCAGCCGGTATCCGAAGAATCGAAGCGTTAGTTGGCAAGTTAGCGTATAAAGAGATTAAGCAAGAACGAGAAATTCTTAATGAGCTGAATGCAAAATTAGAAGCAAAAGATAATTTACTCGTGAGTAAAATTAACGGATTTTTTACAAATCAGAAAGAATTAGAACAGAAATTGACAAGTCTTACTACGAAAGCAGTCGAAGCAGAAGTTGAGGAAATTCATAAAAATATCGAGATAATTGTAGGCGTCAAAGTCATTTTTAAGAATTTTGATTACTTGGATGTGTTTGCTTTACGACTTATCGCGGATAAGCTTCGCAAACTTGAACCAGAAAATCTATGCGGATTTTTGGTTGCTAGTCAGAAAAACGAAGAACGTATTCGGTATATTTTATTTATCAGTAAAAACATACAAGGGACCTTGTCAGCTAATGAAGTGGCGAAAAACGTCGGAAGGGTGATGGAAGGTGGCGGTGGCGGAAAGCCTGATTTAGCTGAAGGTGGCGGAAAGAAAGGGAAAGTTCAAGATGCCTATGAAATGCTAAAAACAATCATCAGCGAAAAATTCATGCCACCACCCGCATCACAAACATGAAAAATTATTTAGCGTTAATTTTATTATTACTTTCTACTTCGGTTTTATTTTCTCAAAGTCGAGAGACAAATCGATTGTTCTCAGTAAGACAAAACGGTAAATACGGCTACATTGATGATGTTGGTCGAATCATTATAAAACCACAGTTTGACCACGCTTCAGATTTTTCTGAAGGTTTAGCTGCGGTATCAATTGGGAGCCGATGGGGTTATGTTGATAAAACTGGTAAATATGCAATCAATCCTCAGTTTGAATGGGCAGAAGATTTTTCTGAAGGTTTAGCACTGGTTCTGATTGGTAATAAAAATTATTATATTGATAAAAATGGTAGAATTGTGATTAAGTCGCAATATAGTGGTTCAGGTAGTTTTTCTGAAGCATTAACATGGGTCTGTGTTGGCGATGAGTATGGCTACATTGATAATACTGGCAAGAAAGCTATCAAAATTCAGTATGATTGGGCAGGGAATTTTTCGGAATGGCTTGGTGTAGTGAGAAAAGGTAACAAATACGGCTACATCAATCGTCTCGGTAAATTTGTCATAAACCCACAATTTGATTGGGCAGGTGAATTTTCAGAAAGCCTTGCTGCAGTGAAGATGGGTGAAAAGTGTGGCTATATCGATAAC